>Ga0154778_1017_pt1 | contig 19203 bp, 18 predicted proteins | sample Rifle2008BG16ft_FD_105786 | JGI IMG/M metagenome (GOLD analysis project Ga0154778, IMG submission 105786) | Chloroflexi bacterium RBG_16_51_16 | reverse complement strand
CTAGGCTTGCAGATTAAAAGTTATTGGGAGGGTGAGCTATCCGTTTGCCATTATCAACCTCGCCGGGAGCATATTGCTGTTCCAGGTTACGTTTACGGAGGTCTGCTTGCATCTTTAATTGATTGTCATGGCACAGGTACGGCGGCGGCAGCTGGTTACAGGGTTGAAGGTCGGGATATGGATTCCGATCCTCCTTTGAGATATCTTACCGCTTCGCTTCACGTCGATTACTTGAAACCGACTCCCCTCGGTCCGATCCTCGAAGTCCGTGGACGCGTGAAAGAAGTAAAAGGAAGACGGATCGTTATTGAAGAATGGATAACAGCGAACGGAGAGATTACCGTCCGAGGCGAGGTTGTGGCTGTTCAGGTCCCGGATGAAATGGTTAAAAAATTACTTGAACAAGATGGATGATTTATCCGAAGTACGCTTTCATCGGAGTGAAATAAAATTCTTCCCAGCCGTGGCGGTATTCATCCAAAGTGCCTTCAGGTAGTCCCGAGTGGATCAAGGTGAGCTTGGTGCCACCCTTAACAGCCTTCAACAAGATCTCAATTTGTGAATCCAATGCGCCCTCAGGAAATTCTGTTGTCCGCCATGATTGAAGGATCCGCTCGAATGGCTCGAGTTCGAGTGTCTTGCCGAAAATGTAATTTTCCCATGCAGAATATTTACCGCCCACTTTATCATCGACGACTGCGGGGCTGCCGGTCATCTCGGAATGACCTTCACTGCTCATCCAGGCTTCATATATATCCTTGGGGCTTGCCTGTAGGATCACGGTCATTGTAAAATTCTTTTCCATTATTTATTCCTCCACAGGAAATCAATGTTGGTTAGATTACTGAATTAGGAGGTTTACTCAAAAAATAATCGCCTCGTTAGACGGACTTGACTGTGGATATCGATTCCAGGGCTACCGCAATCTCGCCTGCAAGATGTGCATTCGTATTGAGAAGGGAGAGATTTGCCCGTAAGATTTCTTCACCGGCAACTTCAGTCAATCTTCCAAGTAAATAAGGAGTTAATGATTGACCTTGGATATGATCCTTCTCAGCCCGTTCTATTGCGTCTACAATTATCGGCTCAATCTTGGACCTTTCTATAGCTTCTTTTTCATTGATAGGATTGGCTATGAGTATGGCGGAACGCGCGCCTGAACTCCAGTGGATTTTCGCAAATGATGCGATCTCAGATGGTTTTTCAAGTCGGGTCGTGACGGAGAATCCTGAATCTCTGGAATAAAAACCTGGGAATTGGTTGGTTCGATAACCGACCACTGGCACTCCAAGTGTTTCGAGCATTTCCAGCGTCGCTCCTAGATCCAGGATCGATTTGGCACCTGAGCACACTACAATAAGTGGGTTTTGTGAAAGTACTCGCATGTCGGGTGAAATATCGAACGATTGTCCCCGGTGAACTCCTCCGATTCCACCGGTCGCCATGATGTGTAGCCCGGCTCGCCCCGCTAAGATCATGGTCCCGGCTACTGTGGTGCCGCCGGTATATTTTTTAAAAACAGAAAATGCGATATCACGATCACTAATTTTATAAGGATCCTTCGATTGTGAAAGGTCCTTGAGTTCAGGTTCTGTGAGGCCAATTTTGACTCGACCGTTCAGGATGGCTATAATAACGGGCATTGCGCCTGCATTTCGAACCTGTTTTTGCATTTCCATGGCAGCCTGGTAATTAAGGGGTTTTGGCAAACCATGAGTAATGAGGGCAGATTCGAGGGCAACCACAGCTTCGCCTCTGCGTCGTTCGAATTCAATATCCGGGGATGAGGCATGCTGCTTATCGTTCATAATTTAGGTGAGAGATGATAACCGTCAATATTTGGAATTATCATTCCGATCAAGTATATACTCGTTCTTGCGTATTTAGTTGGAAGTGTCTGGAGCATCAACCAGATTATGATTGTCCCATGACTGCTATTAATTTATTCGAAATATACCGAAAACACATTTCTTACTCGTGAATAACAATATTTGGCGTTTCAGATTTTATGTTATGTTTTGTCATTAAACAATGAAAAAAGAACTTTTGCGTCTTGAGTTCCACTGTCACACGAATCACTCACATGATTCCTTGACTACGCCGGCTTCCCTGGTTAATGCTTGTCGATTAAAAAATATCGACCGGGTTGTCATCACGGACCATAACACGATCACAGGTGCTGAGGAAGCCAAAGGGATCGCACCCGAAATGGTTATCATCGGTGAGGAGATCATGACGACGGCAGGAGAACTACTGGCAGCATTTGTGCGTGAAAAAATTCCACCAAACTTGCCACCTCTCGCTGCAATAGAAAAGCTAAAGGCGCAAGATGCATTCATAAGCGTCTCTCATCCGTTTGACCGATTCCGATCTGGTGGTTGGAAAGAGGATCAGTTGATGGAGATCCTTCCGTATATTGATGCGATTGAAGTCTTCAACTCCAGGTGTTTTCTACCCGGGTTTAATAATCAAGCTCGCGCTCTGGCTGAAAGGCTCGATCTAGCCGGTACTGTTGGATCAGACGCACATGCCAATTGTGAATTAGGGCGCTCGACCTTGAAGATCGAGCCGTTCCAAAATGCGGAAGAGTTAAGAAGGGTGATCAGAGCTGCGAAAACGTCCGTCAAATGGTCGCCACCTTGGTTTCATCTGAGTTCGCGTTACGCCGCATTAAGAAAGTAATGCTTGCGCTTAATTACATCACTTATCTTGATTTTTTGGGTGCCTGAAGGACAAGTTGGTTGGGAAAACCAGGCGGCAACCCACCTATCCGGTCTTGGTGGTCGGAAAATGCCAGGAAGTAAACGGGTTTGAGTGGCAGCATATCCTTTGCCTCGGGAGATAAGGTTTTCATACTGGATACCCAAAGTTCCACCAGTTTATCAAGGTCTATTAGATAAAGATTTGAATTGCCATGCTCTGATGCATGGTTAATCGCACTTTTAGTGAATCCACCCGTCGAAATGAATACACCATGATCATTCTCTTTAAGCGTCCCAGAAAATGCCGTCAAACCATCCTGGGTAGTTGCCTGACCAATCAGGTTAAGATGTACGACGATCCGTTTATCATTGATCCCCAGTGGATCAAGGGAAGCGATCATATGGGCAGGTCCTGAAGTGCTCTCAGCGGAAGCCATCCAGGTAATGTAGTAACCCATGCTCTTGAACAACTCTGCGATAATATCGAGAAATTGCTTTGGTTGGAGAGCTTTCAAATAGGTCGAGATTTGTTCCCAGGCTCTCTCTTCAGCTCGTTCCCTGACCAGTGAATCAAATCCTTCAAGTTTTACTTCTTCCGCACGCCTCCAGTCTTCATAATACTCAATCGCCTGCAGGAAGAATTCTTCAGCGTTCAGAAACCGTTTTGATTCCTTGCGCCCTTTTTCAGTGAGAAACCACCTGCCTCTACGTGTTTTAACCAGCCAGCCCGCTTTTTCCAAAGGTATCGAACCCACCCTGACGATTACTTCAAAAAGCTGGAAACCAGGGATGGCTGAATAATATCCCTTCTCTTCGTCAGAAATCTTGTCAAACTTGTTCAGATGGTCAAAGATATCCCTAACATAAAGACCCTCCGGTTCGAACCATAAAAGATCAAATACCAGCCGCAAGATTTCGCTAATTCTTTTTCTTGAAATGGTTATCATCACAGGCGACCAGCTGATCAATCAGAACAGAACGGAAGGTTTCTTTCCGCTCGAATCTACTGGGTCATTGTTAGTTGATTGCCGCTCATTAAAAATATTATTGCAAGATTGTTGACGCGAGTCTGATTTTCCTCAGGAATGAAAATAATTCCGTTTCTGAATAATGATGTTTGCCTCCGGTTACTAAAAATCCTGGTGCCCAAAAATCACCGGAGAGATTTCCATTCATGTACAAGGAATTTTCTTCAGAAAGCCACTCGGAAGTGATTTGTTTAATGATCTGAACATGTTCGAGGGCGGATACATTGAGTGGGACTTCTGCTGTCCATTGTATACAGTTCCGATTTATCTCAAAGGACCATAACCGCCAGCCATACGCAACGCACAATTGAGGAAATATCTTGTATAGGAATTCGGCGATAGTTTCTTGCAAATATTGTGCTTCGAAACGTGGGGTCAGCAATCCAGAGAACGCGACCATGTTATCACTCGATAGGTCGGGTTCAAAAGGTCTGACCCCGGATTTTCTGAGGAACTGGTTGAGTCTTTCTGGCTTCACTACCCTTTTCAGGTCATCAATAGGCCATCCGTAGGTGGCTCTCGTTGAAAACCCTGTATCGACGGATATTGCGGGAGCGTACGAAATGTTCCCCGACTCTATACCAGTTGTGATACTGTAATCCAAAGACATTGACCGATTATCGCGGCCTACAAAATTCGGTTCCAATGTTCTACCGGCAAGATAATCATGGTTTGGATAATTATTTGGGTGAGAGTGTTGATTACGATCTCGATCAGAGAGCAGTGGCAGGGATAATTGTTCCGCCAAGAGGTTGGCATTCTCTCTCATTCGATTAGCCGGTGTAACAAGATCGAACATCAGCGCAAGAATTGCATTGAACACGATAAACTTGGCGTATAAACCGTACTCCTGACGGTTGGCGTCGATCTTTACATACCTGAACAGGTCGTAATTTTTCTCAAAGTTCATTTGGTGGTTGACCATTTGGTTGATGTTTTCAACCACCGTGTCCTTAAGATGTCCGGTGCTTGCCCAGACTCGATGGTTTCGGATCAGGATAGCTTCGCGTACATCTGATTTTTGAGTTAATTCATTGAGAATTAAACTGGCATTACGTGAACTCAGCAACCAGGGGACCCCAAACTGATCTTTTACAGGGAGAGGTTGAATATTTATTACCGTCGGCCAATTGCTGCCGAGCAGGATTAGAAGATCATCCAGTCGGAAGGGCTTCTGGAGTTGTTTCCACGGGTGTAATTCGTCAAATCTGGATAGATCTTCCTCACCTGCAACCAGAATGATATTTACATCCCATTTAATGTGTCGAAGTGTTTGAACGAGATCAGTTATGGTCTTATCCCCAAGCGATACATCAACGATCGCGAAAGAACAATCCGGGTGGCTTTTGAGAAATGCAATTGAATCATCTTTATCCGGGTAGCTTTGGACAACAGATGATACGCTATCCCGAAGGGCCTGACACACCAGGTCTCCGAATTCAGTGGATGGCGTTACTACGAGTACAGCTGGTATCATTTGCGTAGATTAGAAAACGTAGTCTAACTTTTTTATAATATTCTGGTCAACATGATAATTTGTTTACACAAATTGGCAGCCTAGATATATTTCCAGGCCACAATGTTTTCGGAAAATCATCTACACATATATTAATTCTTATAGCCAAAAAGCAATTTGAATATAGTGTAATTAGGACAACTTGTCAATATTAACGTATTTTAATACTCATAATCTCGGGATTAAATACCGCTACAGGAGCTTTCCGGTGTACAGATCCCACTAGATATAGGGATTTAGTATGGGTCTTATTTCTAAATCATATTAACTCGTCGTCTAGTTCGAATTTTTAAGGTTTATCGGTAATTATAGAGAACACTAATAATGTCAAAATCAGATCGGTAGGTGATCTATTTTTGATTCATGTTGAAATACTAAATTTGGAGGATCTAAGATTATTTATAGCCAATTTGTCATTTTAGCCCACCTAATAAAAATGAGTGTATTTTAATCTTGACATCGAAAATTAGACATGATAATCTTGCTCCTGTCGTGCCCGGGCGCCTTCGTCAGCGGAAAGGTGGACGGGCTAATTTTTTTGACAGCAGGAGAAAAGGAAGATGTCCGAACGTTTTGTTGGAACCGTCAAATGGTTCAACGCCACTAAGGGGTACGGTTTTATCGGCCGAGACGGTGGTGAGGATGTATTTGTACATTACACTGCCATCCAGAGCGATGGTTATCGTAAACTTGAGGCCGAACAGAAAGTGGAATTTTCCATCGAGGAAGGACCAAAAGGCCTGCAGGCAGCGAACGTAGTTCCGATTTCGTAAACCTCAATCTTTCGGAGAGGGTCTTGCGATAAAACAGTGGTGGAAACACCACTGTTTTTTTTGTGGCTCTTCCAAGATCGACCGCATCCAGCCCCATCGTATCGGATCAATAGAGTCTATTTGTTCAAAGGTGCCGTTTTTTTCCGTGGTTGGTTAAGAGGAACTTCACGCGGTGCGACCATGCCCCAGCGGCTCGCTCCGAGGTATAAGATCTCGAGTACGAGATCGTTATAGGAGATTCCTTCAGCTTCAGCTTGTAAGCACAGATCGCTGTAGCCGAGGGTTAAACCTGGAAGGGTATTGATCTCGAGCAGGCGGGGATTACCTTCACCGTCGAAGCGCACATCCGTCCTGGAATAATCGAGGGCATTGAGCACATTGTGAGCGCGCAACGCGAGGTGATTCAATTTTTTTACTACCTCAGGCTCTAGATCTGCTGGACAGTAAAAATCGGGTGCACCCTCCGCTCCAACCTCTTGGGCTTTCGCAGCCCGGCTGTAAACCTGTGGAGTTATTGAGCGGCTGCTGGCAATTTCAAGGATGGGGAATCGGTGATAGCCGTCCTTTTCATACCAGTCTGGGTGACGGCCGAAAAGATGGGCATCCTTCCGGCCAAGAATTCCAACAGTAAATTCTCTTCCGGGCAAAAAAGTTTCAACCAGTGCTGGTTGCTCATAAGTATTGATAATATAAACGGCTCTCTCGCGAAGGTCCTTCTCGGAATTGACGATCGCATTCGTATCAACGCCCATGCCGGTTCCTTCACGCGCAGGTTTAACAAATAAAGGGAATTTAAGATCAGACCGCAAGGGTTCATCACCGCTGATGAACTCCTGGAAAGGCGCCACTGGCAAATTGCGGTCTCGCCAAATTCGCTTCGTTAAAGTTTTATCAAGGGATATTCCATTGGTGAGGACTCGCGAACCTGTATAGGGTATGCGCATCAATTCCAGTAGAGCAGGTATTTGAGCCTCACGCGCGTCTCCACCCAGTCCTTCAGCCATGTTGAAACAAATATCAGGTTTGAATTCCTGTAAGGCGAAAGGAATATTTTGATCGGCCATGATAAAAGTGGTCCTATGCCCCTCACTTTCAATCGCGGCACGGAGCTGGTTTATTGTTTCGATCGTGTCAAAATCCGCAAAGGCATCCGGAGGTACGCCTTCTGGTTTCTCTTCCTTCTCCGTTTTGATATTTGCAATGACTGGGACTCGCCAATATCTTTTCATTCTACGAAATGACGGTCATTTTCCTGGTCAAATCCACGACTGGATGATTTACTCATCGACATAATTGGAGAATAGTATAGTCCATGTTGTATGGATGACAAGGTTAAATTTTTTTTCTTGAATTTTTACGGTTATGCTTGGCCATATGATGATTGTAACTGGACAAGACCAGTCCTTTCAGGTAAGATTCCGGCGATTGTACCCCCGCTCACGAAGGGGAAGGTAATGACAATACATAGCCCGGATAAAGATTTATCCGGGTTATTGTACATAAGTGCAGACCGGTGGAGGTCAAAGGATGTCGGATTTAATCAGTCAAATCAGCCGGGATTTAAAGAATCAAATCGCAGAGTTCGAACCCAGCATCAATATCAGCGATATAGGCAGGGTGCTTGAAGCTGGCGACGGTATTGCACGCCTGCAAGGGTTGGCGAATGTTAAAGCACAGGAGCTTGTCCAATTCGAAAACGGAGTGATCGGAATCGCCTTCAATCTTGAAAAAGATAGTGTCGGTGTGATTGTCATGGGCGACTATTCCGAAATCTCCGAAGGGATGAGTGCCCGAGCCCTGGGACGGATCGCCTCAATACCTGTCGGTAATGCGCTGGTTGGCCGCGTGGTTAACGCACTGGGGGAACCGATTGACGGTAAAGGTCCAATTTCAACGACAGGCTATCGGCCGATAGAGAGGATTGCACCAGGAGTCGTCCAACGCCAGGATGTTGACACACCTGTCCAGACCGGGATTAAATCAATTGATTCGATGATCCCTGTTGGGCGCGGTCAGAGGGAGTTAATTATTGGTGATCGACAAACCGGAAAGACCGCGCTTGCGATCGATACCATAATAAATCAGAGGGGTAAGGATCTCACGTGTATTTATGTTGCGATCGGTCAGAAGAAGGCAGCCATTGCCCGCACGGTGGCGGTTCTCCAAAGGCATGGGGCAATGGAGCATACGATCGTGGTTGTCGCCGCAGCGGATGATTCAGCAGCACTTCAATATATCGCTCCTTATTCTGGTTGTGCGATCGGAGAAGAATTTTTAGAAACTGGTCGGGATGCCCTTGTAATTTTTGACGATCTTTCCAAACATGCCTGGGCTTATAGACAAGTCTCCCTGCTCCTTCGCAGACCTCCGGGTCGGGAAGCGTATCCCGGCGATGTGTTTTACCTCCATTCTCGCTTATTGGAACGAGCCGCGCGCCTCGCCACACAATATGTGATTGTTGACGTTTCCTTCCATGGAGAATCCGCTGAAGCAAGCCAGGGACTCAACGGAGTAGTGTATTCTGGACCCCTCTCAAAACATGCGGCCGATGAAGAACGAAAGGCTATGAAGGATCCTGAAAAATACAGGATCGTTAAAGTTAATGGCACCGGTGGCTCGTTGACCGCCCTGCCGATTATCGAGACACTCCTTGGTGATGTATCCGCTTATATCCCTACGAATGTAATTTCAATCACAGATGGACAGATTTACCTAGAAAGCAATTTATTTAATGCAGGCATCCGACCAGCAGTAAATGTAGGTATATCCGTTTCCAGGGTTGGCGGCGATGCTCAGACTAAGGCCATGAAACAAGTTGCTGGTCGATTAAGGCTTGACATGGCAGCTTATCGTGAACTGGCCGCATTCGCCCTGATGTCCTCGGACCTGGATAAGACCACCCAACAACAACTTGGGCGCGGACAACGCATGCAGGAAATACTCAAACAACCCCAATATCAACCGGTCTCTCTTGAACACCAGGTGATTATTTTATTTGCCGGGACGAATGGATTTGCTGATGCTGTACCGGTAGACAAAATGGCACAATGGCAGACAGATCTGATTGCATTTTTCGATGGTTCATACCCTGAGATTGGCAGGGAAGTAGCCACCAGAAAGATGATTAATGATGAAACAAAGGAAAAGTTCATCCAGGCGTTGAACACATTCAAACGTAGCTGGCGAGCATCGTAATTCTAATGAGTAGCGCTTATGCCATCCGCTCGTGAAATGCGGCTCCGGATCCGGAGCGTTAAAAATATTGCCCAGGTAACGCGCGCGCTCGAGACCGTGAGTGCCAGTAAAGTTCGCAAGGCGATCAATGCGATGACGGCAACTCGAGCCTATGCCACGAAAGCTTGGCAGGTCCTCACCCATATTGCTGGTCAACCTGGTCGAGAAAGCCTGCATCCTTTACTCGTCGAACGAAAAGTTGAACACGGCTGCCTGGTCCTCGTGATCACGGGGGACAGAGGGCTTGCTGGGGCTTACAACTCAAATATCATCCGTTTCACCCAACACAAATTTGATCAGCATCAGGTACCCGTTAAATTTATTGCAGTAGGTCGAAAAGGCCGAGATCTATTAATTCGAAGAAAGCAAAACGTAATCGCTGATTTCAGCAACCTGCCTGCCGCACCTTCCTTTGCGGATGTGTCTGCCATCGGCAGGTTGGCAGTCGACGAATTTCTTACGGGTGAAGTTGATGAAGTAAATCTTGTCTACACCGATTTTATTAACATGGGTCGACAGATAACCACCTTGAAAAAACTACTTCCATTACAGATAGACTCTGGAGACGGCCGGGTTGAAGCTTTTCAGGACCCTAGTTCACCGGCTGCAGCATATGAATACGAGCCTGATCAAACTGAAATCCTTGGTGAGATCATCCCTCGCTTCACCGCCCTACAGGTATATCAAGCTATCTTGGAATCATTTGCAAGTGAACATGCAGCACGGATGGTCGCCATGCGAAATGCCACCGATAATGCCCGGGAATTGGTTGGAGGCCTTCAATTGGATTACAACAAGGTGAGGCAGCAGGGGATAACGAGCGACATTCTTGATATCGTTGGTGGAGCAGAAGCTCTGGCAGGTTGAATTTTTGGAGGAATGGATGCCTAATGCGACTGGTCGTGTTGTACAAATATTGGGGGGAGTAGTGGATGTGGAATTTCCAGAAGGTGAAACCCCTGACCTGTATGAAGCCATCCGGGTTGACCGATCCGGTCAACCACCCTTAATTCTCGAGGTGCAAAAACACCTCGGTGAGAGTTGGGTTCGGACCGTATCAATGGACACTACCGATGGTTTGCAGCGAGGTTTGCCCGCCGTAGCGACAGGTCAGCCCATTCTCGTACCGGTAGGGCCTGCCACATTAGGGCGAATATTTAATGTCCTGGGTCATCCAGTGGATCTGAAGGGAGAAGTGCGATCTGACACTTATTATCCGATCCATCGAGCAGCGCCTACATTCGCCGAGCAATCAACCCAGGTTGAGGTATTTGAAACCGGAATCAAAGTGATCGATCTTATTGCTCCATTCACAAAAGGCGGCAAGACTGGAATATTCGGCGGAGCTGGTACAGGGAAAACAGTAATTATCATGGAGTTGATCCGGTCAGTGGCTACGGAGCATGAAGGAAATTCAGTCTTCGCCGGTGTTGGTGAACGGACCCGAGAAGGCACGCAATTGTATAGGGAGATGCTCGAGTCAGGAGTCATGAAAGATACGGTGATGGTTTATGGGCAGATGAATGAACCCTCAGGTGTTCGGTTAAGAGTTGGGTTGACTGCACTCTCCATGGCTGAATACTTCCGGGACCATGGAAAAGATGTCCTTTTATTTATCGATAACATATTTCGATTTTCGATGTCCGGTTCCGAGGTATCGGCTCTTTTGGGCAGAATGCCATCCGCTGTCGGGTATCAACCTACCCTAGCAACGGAGATGGGTGAGTTGCAGGAAAGAATTACTTCCACTCGTACAGGGTCAATCACCTCAATGCAGGCGGTCTATGTTCCTGCAGATGATTATTCCGATCCTGCACCTGTGGCTACGTTCACTCATCTCGATGCGACCATCGCACTCGAACGATCAATTGTTGAGAAGGGTATTTATCCTGCCGTGGATCCTCTTGCATCAACTTCTCGTATCCTTGATCCAAACATCGTAGGCGATGACCATTATCGTACTGCAAGGGAAGTTCAGCGGGTGCTCCAGAGGTATAAGGATCTTCAAGATATCATCGCCATTCTCGGGATTGATGAGCTTTCAGAGGACGATAAATTAATTGTCGCACGGGCACGCAAGATTGAAAGATTTTTCTCTCAACCATTCTTCGTAGCTGAGAGATTTACTGGAATCGATGGAAGATATGTACCTCTTAAGGACACCGTGAATGGATTCCGTGAAATATTGAATGGTAAATGTGACGACTTACCGGAACAGGCTTTCATGATGGCAGGTACAATTGATGATGTACGTACGAGGGCCATCACTCTAGCTCAAGGTGCTTGATTGTACGATATTTATCCCTGGTGTTATTAAGAGATTGATGTTGATTGATTTATATCATGCCTATTCGATGTGAGATCGTTTCACAAGATCGTCTGGTTTTTCAAGGTGATGTGGATATCGTTATCCTTCCTGGTGCTGCTGGCGAGATGGGAATATTGCCGCATCACTCGCCGATACTTACCACCTTAAAGTTTGGTGTTATCAAGGTTCGAATTAACGGTGTTGAACAGGTTTTTACAGTTGCTGGAGGAGTTGCAGAAATCCAGCCTCAAATTGTTACCGTTCTGGCGGATGCCGCTGAAAATGTTGAGGAAATTGATACAGCAAGGGCTGAATATGCCAGAAAACGCGCTCAAGAGGCACTTGCTAAAGGAATACCGCAAGATACCGATTCATATTTGGCTGTCGAAGCGGCACTTCGGAGATCGAATTTGCGTCTGGAGGCAGCCCAGCGTTATCGGAAAAGAAATATCTCCTTCCGTGAAGTGGAGAAATAAATCCTGTGGGCATGTTTTCAAAGGACTTGGGTATTGACCTGGGAACCATGTTCACTCGCCTGGCAGACGCTTCTCAAGTGCTTGTTGAGGAGCCAACGATCGTTGCCATCGAGGTTGAAGAACAGAAAATGGTGGCAATTGGGACAGAAGCCCGGGATATGCTCGGCAGGGTTTTAGAATCAATCGAAGTTGTCAGACCGCTGAAGCATGGAGTCATTGCAGATTACGAGATCACTGAAACCTTGCTGGCTTACTTGATCCAGAGGGTGAGTGGAAGCATGCGCATCTTCCGGCCACGTGTAATGGTTTCAGTTCCTTATGGTGTAACAAGTGTCGAAAGACGTGCCGTCTACGAGGCGGTTTTGGAGGCAGGTAGCCGGGAAGCTGCGCTGATCCAGCAACCATTGGCCGCAGCGATCGGGATCGACTTACCGATCAATTCACCTTCTGGGAATATGGTAATCTGTTTGGGAGGGGGTTGCACCGAAGCTGCTGTGATAGCGATGTATGGAATCGTCTCAGCCGAAACATTAAGGGCAGGCGGATTGGATTTAGATGACGCTATCATTGGTTATGTACGCAGGAAATACGGAGTAGTCATCGGCCAGATCACTGCAGAACAACTTAAACTTCGGATTGGTGCTGCGGTGCCGCAGGACACAGAAAATAGTATGGAAGTTCAAGGGCAGGATCAGGTCACCGGTCTACCACGACCAGTAACTATAACAACAGGAGAGATCGTCGAGGCGCTTCAGGATCCATTGAAACAGGTTGTTGAAACGGGACGTCGTGTATTGGAAAAAACTCCTCCTGAGTTAGTTTCGGATATCATCGATCGCGGAGTTGCGATTTGCGGGGGAGGTGCATTATTGAGGGGAGTGGATAAATTGCTCACCAAATCGCTTGGTATACCCGCTTATCTGGTGGATAATCCATTAACCTGCGTGGTTGAAGGCGCATGTAAAAGCTACGAAATATTGAACGTTCTCAGGCGAAATTTGCCACAAGTCTAATTGGTATAAATAAAAAACGGGTGATCTCTCGCCCGTTTTAGTTATCGACGGTGATTATCAAAGATAGTAGGTCATCCGTTGAAGATGTGAAGCGGGGTCGATATACTGGACATGCACATCGTTAGGAACATTAATACTTATAGGTGCATAATTCAAGATGGCTTTGATGCCCGATTTGACCAGGATATCAGCCACATCTTGAGCAGCTGGTGCAGGGACAGTAATCATTGCCAGGCGGATATTGCACTCGCGAACCTTATCGGATAACTTTGACATGTCTTCAACGGTAAAACTCCCAACTTTGGCTCCAACTTTGCTAGAATCATTATCAAAAACACAGATGATTCGAAAACCGCGATCGGTAAATCCTTGGTAACGAGCCAGGGCATGACCGATATCGCCTGCTCCAACCAAAGCTACCTCCCAGACCCTGTCTACCTTCAAAATCTCGCGTAGTTTGTCAAGCAGGAAGGGAATGGAATAGCCCGTCCCTTGTTTTCCGAATTCCCCGAATTGGGAGATATCCTTTCGAATTTGTGCTGCGGAAATTCCAACATGTTCACCGAGTTCTTGAGACGAAGTGGTTTTGATCCCCTTCTCGGACATGCGCTGTAACGCTCGCAAATAGACTGGTAGTCGGCCAATGATGATATCCGGTATTTTATCCGTATACATTTTTTGCCCTCACTGAAATGGTTGTTGTTTACTCTACCATAAAAGTTAGTTTTGTACAATTCCCCACAAACGAAAATGAAATGATTTAATTTGGCTAGACAAGTATGGGGGTAAATCACTCTATCTGCTGTAATTGAAACGATATTACTAATTATATTTAAAGTTGGTCATACATTAAATCATTGAGCTAAAAATAGTTAGTATCTGAATCAGCTGTCTTGCTGGACTGTGATCACGTAATTTACATGGTTTGAACCTGCGTTTATGGCCTCCGGGCTTATCCTGATGACGTATGGTGCAGTGCTATAGAGATTTAAAAGTAATCGGGCAGGAGACTTGCAGAATGTGTTTTCCCATGTTTGAAGAACATGAGAGGCCTGTTGGAGCTCAATATTTAATCCAATGTTCCCATCGCATTTAATGACTACAGACACAGCGGATGGTCCGTTTGACTGCATATATGGCTTGAACCTAAGCCAATCATCCAGATCGCCTTGGGGAGATGAGACATCACTGGCATAAGTGATCGATCGAGCACCTGTTGGTGAAAAATCAATATCAACTGCTGGATTTTGGGCAGAGTCGCCATCCTCGATGGCGGTTGCTGAAAAAGGTTGAGACGATGGAATACCATTCGCAGATAGTATTTGAGAAATCTGGGTAGAGGGTGGATTGGGTGGCTCGGTTGGACCGCTGAAAATATTGGGTATAACAGGGATAACAACCTCTCCTTCCACTTGGATGTATTCAGATGTAATCCAGCCTATACCAGTTACATTCTGAGGAGCAGGCGTAAGTCCGGTGACAGGTGAATAGTTGATCCGGTACCAGTCTCCAGCTGAATCCTTCCCTGTTATTTCGACCTTTGTAAAAATTCCCAACTGTCCCAAAACGTCCGCAGAAATATTGGGAAGGCTGCGCACATTTAACTGAGTTGTAGTTGTGCCCTCCACAGGAGAAATGGTTGGATTAGGAGAGGGAGGCTGTTGTGAGTAAGTCGGATACGGAGTGAGCGTTGATGCTAAAGTGGCCGTGATTATATATAGAGTTGGTGTGGTTAAGATATTGATATTTTCTCTTGGGCTGCAAGAGCTAAATAGTGAAAGTCCAAGGGAGAGGACCATAAAAAAATTTCTTCTATTCATAGATGCATTAGTTTCAAAAAAAATCGAACCTGCTGATTGCACCGGGTTCGATGTCGATAATTCAATTGTCTAATAGGGAAACTCTTATTGAATTTGTACCCCTGGGCAGACTCGAACTGCCCTCTACGGCTCCGGAGGCCGCCGCTCTGTCCACTGAGCTACAGGGGCTTATTCTATCAAAAGTGGAACGAACAAAATTGTACCATTAGTTTTATGTACGAATTCGTAGTTGAATTTCAATCGCCTGCAATCTAAGAAAATTTTATCTGTCCGATTATTGAAATTAATATTTTAGTTGACATAAGGTCTGAGCGTTGCCAACTCTCGACGGAGTGATTCTATGATGGCAAGGTTGCCGGCTTCATTCCCAATTTTTTTGTATTGTTCTTTTTTATGAGCCAATTCAGCACAAACCTGGAAATAGCGTCTGGTCGACTGGCCGCCCAGAAACGCGGTGGACATCGTAATCGGCGAAAGCGCACGGATATAATTAGCGTTGGTGATCAATCCGGAATCCACCTCCTCCTGTAAATGTATTCTGACGAGGTTTCTTTCGTGATAAATCATGAATAAAACAAATACGAACATGATCAGCCAACCCGACCAATCTACGAGGGTGCCGATCGCCAATCCCTCAAAACCACCGATCAGGCCTCCCAAGGTGTTATGAAACGCATGGGTTAGCACTGCAGCGCTAAAACCGAGGATAGGAACGAATATTTTTAATAGAATGTTTTTATTCAACCGGCTAAGGGCGAAACCGATTCCAGTGAATGACGTGTAGAAGGGGTGCTGCCACCCCACAAGGATTACCCTTACAACGGCGAGCGCCCACAACCCTTCCCAGCCGGATTCGTTGAAACCATAATCGTAAATATAATAGGTGTTTTCGGTTGCTGCAAATCCCAGCGCGACGATTGCTGCGTAGATAATTCCATCAAGGATCGAATCAAATTCCTTGCGTAACATCAAAAAAACGAACAGGACAGCCAGTCCTTTCAGGAACTCTTCAGTAAAGGGAGCGATGATGGATGTTGTTCCGAACTCCGAGGCGGCTTCTGAGCCCGTGAAAAGATAGATGCCTATACCGAGGCTGGTGTTGATCAAAAAGGCGCCACCAGCCGCGACAACAACTCCCCAGAAAAAAGCCGCACCCAGTAAAAAAAGGGGTTCTTTTTCGTACCGGTCAAGCCAGTAAATGAAAGCCGCGAAAAAGAACATAGGAACGAATCCAAGGAATAAAGCGACTAATAATGGAAACACTGTTAAACCTCCTCCAATGAGCGCCACCCATGTTATCGAGTTAGTTTATGAAAGGATTAGACCTATTCTTTCTATCCTCGCGTTCTCGATCGGTATCGAGAGTGCATCCAGAACCTCCTCAGGCCGGCCTGTTGCACCTTCCCTGGCTGATAATCGCATAAAAATCGATAGGGAGGGATTACTCTCATTAGAATTACCTTTCATGAGATAGAGCTGGTCTATTAGCTGTCGAAGGTCATATTGTTTTCCCCTGCGATGCCGCGGCAAACTTACACATGCAAGAATATCCTCAACCTTCACTTGTAAATCCGACTCAGATATAGGACCATCAATTCCAACCAGATACTCTGCAAATGTTATACGGGTTTGGATTGAGGGTTCTTTCTCATCCACCTTCTCGACCCGGCTGATTCTCATACCATCCGGCAATTTGCAATTTAACTCGTTGAGAATCGAAGTGGTTTCCAGCTCCTTGTCCAGTCTCATTTCCAGGAATTCAGCTCTGGAAGAAATTCCTAACGGGAGGGCATTCGCTATGCTTAGCTTTGGTTGTGGATGGAATCCTTGGGAGTATGTCAGTGGCAGTCCAGCCCTGCGGGCAGACCGCTCCCAAATCTTATGAACGTCGAGCTGACTTGAATAGCGCAGAGCATCCCTTTTGCTGAACGTTATCCTGATTCTCATTGGAGAACCGCCAGCCAGCTCTCAATGGTTGTGGTGTGGTAATCGTATAAATCCAATATCTTGACAAGAATTTGTTTATAAAATCGCCTACGAGTCATCAGTTGCTCCTCGTTCATCTGTAAATGAGAAATCAAGGATAGATAAGCCATATTCTCAAGACCGACTACATCTTCGAGGGGTATCGAGCTGTATTTTTGAATTTTGATATTTACGGAAATATAGTCCGATCCAAAAGGTGTGCCAAACTCGGGATGATCGTAGCCGAAAAATAACCTTACAAATTGCCCATCGGATAAATACCTATCCAGGTCATGATTGGAAAAGATATGGATTATACGTTCGGCGAGGTAGAGCTCACACAGGTGGATATGAGCAATAGCCTCTTTGACCGACCACCTCCCAACAGCGCCACGAATAGTCATGTGAGAGGTTTTGATGCGATTGATCAACCGTTCATAGTTCGCTCGTTCTACGGCGATTTGATCAACATACTGTTTTCCTTCAGCGATAAGTTTTACCAAGGCATCTTAATTGATTAAAATTAATCAGAATGATCAACAATATCAGAAATATTCGCTAAAAACCATATAAGATCTATCACCTATTCTGATTCATCATATTAATAATACCTAATTCTCTAGAACCTCAGCCCCTTGATTAATCCTTACTGGCATATTCACTTTCGAAGGTGACTTGACATCAGGACATTTCCAGACTTGACCTGGGTTATTACGTCGGAGCTCAGCGAAGGTGGGCAGGATTCCACATGCAAAGCAATCAAGCCTGCAATCAACCCTGATTTCTCCTTCCAGGGACATCCGGAAATCCTGGAAGAGAAAATTTTTACGTACCGCTGAGGAAATATGGTCCCAGGGAAAAACCTCATCCGTCCTTCTTTGTCGGTGAGTGTAAAAAGCAGGCTCCAATCCATTTGAGGAAAAAGCAGCCAACCAGGATTGAAGTTGGAATCCTTCATTCCAGGCATCGAATCGAGATCCATTTCTCCAGGCGGTGTAAATGACGTCCGCCATCCGACGATCTCCACGAGTCAACCAGGCTTCGAGAAGGGTATCCTCCGGCCTGGTCCAACTTAATTTGATGTTTTTATCCTTGAGTAGTTCGCGTTTTAACAAAGCTTGCTTCTCAAGAATATTCTCCCTTGTATCACACGCCACCCACTGGAAGGGAGTACCAGGTTTGGGAACAAAAGTGCTAACCCCCGCGTGTAATTTGGCTTTCCACCCCAAAACCTGCCTTCCTTCAGTAAGTACTTTTTTACAAAGGTTGGCAATTGCCTGGACATCCTCCATCCTTTCGGATGGATGGCCTATCATGAAATACAGCTTGATATTCGTCCAACCTCTGCGATAAATCTCCCGGGTGGTGCTTAATAGATCTTCATCGGAAATATATTTGTTGATAATCCGCCGCATCCGCTCAGTTGCAGCTTCAGGTGCGAGGGTGAAACCAGCTGATCTGTGCTCCATCAGTCGATCCATTAGATCTATGGAGACGGTTTCGATACGCAAAGAGGGGAGGGAGATTCTTAATTTGCGGCCTTGGAACCGCGCATGAACCGCATCCACAAGCTCCCTGATTTGGGAAAAATCGGAGGAGGATAAGGATAATAAAGCCAGTTCTTCAAAACCTGTTGAGTCAATGGCTTGTTGAGCGGCGTTGACAATTTCCTCAACACTGCGTTCACGTACAGGACGGGTAATCATACCTGCCTGGCAAAATCTGCATCCGCGAGTGCAGCCCCGCATGATTTCAACCGAGGCTCGATTATGGATAATGTCGATATTGGGGACGATGAATTTTGTAGGAGGTGGGGGTAATTTTGGGACGATCCGTTTAACGATGGTCCGGGGCAGATCTGGAAGAAGTGGGTCAACTCGTGATACGGTCCCATCATCGATGTAAGTTACTTTATAAAAATGAGGTACATATACTCCGGGAATCAAAGCAAGCTCATGAAGGACTTGCTCCCTGTCCACGGGTAATTTATTGGATTGACTTTTGTTGCTTTGGATGACTTGGATGATTTCGTGGATAACTTCTTCGCCCTCGCCGATCACGAAGGCATCTATGAAGGCATGCATGGGTTCAGGATTGGTTGCTGCATGACCTCCCGCGATGATGACAGGGTGAGAACCATCCCTTTCTGCTCCCCGAACAGGAATCCCGGCGAGATCTATCAAATTCAAGGTATTGGTATAAAGCGTCTCGTAGGGAAGCGTAAAGGCGATCAAATCAAAGCCAGATAAAGGCTGTTTGGATTCAAGCGAGTAAAGCGGGATACCTTTCTCCCGCATAATTTTCTCCATGTCAAACCAGGGTGCATACGCCCGTTCAGCCAGAGCATCTTCGCGTTGATTGATCTGGT
>Ga0154778_1156_pt2 | contig 19443 bp, 19 predicted proteins | sample Rifle2008BG16ft_FD_105786 | JGI IMG/M metagenome (GOLD analysis project Ga0154778, IMG submission 105786) | Chloroflexi bacterium RBG_16_51_16 | reverse complement strand
AAGCATTGATTCGAGGTGTCGGATATTACCTGGATTTTTCGATCCGGTCTGGATCGAACCCCGATCCAGAGCTCGCGGTCGATGGCAATGGGAAGAACATAGCCTTCGTTGTAGTCAGTGTGTTCACCAATCAAATTAACCCGGCCGGGAGATCTCGCAGCAAATTCGGGATAGGATCCAAACCGTGATTTAAATGACTCAACTACCTTACTGGGAATTTCCATGTTGCCACCTTGCGAACACAGCCTGCGAGATCAATCTACCCGCGGACTGCTCTCGCAATGCCAGTTCTCCGCATTCGAATACGCCCTGAAATCCACTCATCAACTCTTGTAGTACCTGTTCCAGGTGAAGCGCTGAAGTACGAATAGCATACAAAGTGAGCACGACAAAGAGAGGTTCTTCACTCAAGCAGTCTCTGCATGCTTTTAGTAATGTTGGCAAAGATTTGAACACTTCCCACACTTCCCCTTTAGGTCCTCGTCCAAATTTGGGGGGTTCGACGATCAGGCCGTCGTAGCGTACCCCCCTCCTGGCTTCACGCTGAACGAACTTCAGGGCATCATCGACGATCCAGCGGATTGGTTTGTTCCCAAGACCAGAAAGTTCCTGGTTGTCCCGCGCCCAGTTAACAGACTTTTTTGAGGCATCCACATGGGTGACTTTTGCACCTTCGAGAGATGAAGCCAGTGTCGCAAGACCTGTATAACCAAATAAATTCAATACCTCAACGTTTGATGGCGAGGATGTGTCTATGGGGCCCTTAGTTCGGGATTGGATTTTATTTCGGATTAACGGCCGAAACCAATCCCAATGGTTCGCGCTCTCAGGAAAGAAACCCAGATGACGCCCGGAGGTCGTCATCGCCCAAAATTTTATACCGTTGTAAGACATGGACCACTTACTCTCAACCTTCTTCTTAAAAGCCCAATGGCCACCGCTTTCTTCAGCAGTAGGTTTGAAAACTGCACTTGCAGCCTCCCATTCGGTTTCTTGCCAGCTACGCTGCCAGATCGCCTGGGGCTCCGGTCTTACAAACCGATATTCGCCTACCTGCTCCAGTTTTTGGCCATCGCCTGAATCAAGGAGTCGATAGGTTTTCCAGTCGGTCGGTTCCTGTACAGTGATTTTCATTGTCAAAATTAGGAGCTTCCTGATAAACAAACTTAAAAAATGGGTAAAAAGTACCTAATCTAGAATTAATTTTGGGTAAAACCTTGATTTTTGCGCATAATCGGTATATACTGTGGTAAGAAGTGGTAGAGAGTGGTAGGACGCCGGGAACTCCCGGCGTCCGGCGCATTAATAGGATTAATAGTACAAATGTTCTTAGGCCAATTCCAGCACAACGTTGACGAGAAAGGCCGTCTGATGGTCCCGGCGCGCTTTCGTGAATTGCTGGAAGGTGGCGCCTACATTACGCAGGGTTTTGATCACTGCCTTATGGTGATGACAGAACCCTACTTCAATCAGGTTTACGAACGTCTGAACGCTCTCAACCTGACCGAACTACCTGCCCGCCAGCTTCGCCGTCAAATGTTGTCGAATGCTTATCCGGTCGAGATTGATAAGATCGGCCGAATATTAATCCCGCAAAACCTGCGTTCCATCCTCACGTTGAATGGTGAAGCTGTCCTTGCTGGCCAGGGTGAGTATTTCGAAGTCTGGACCCCGGTTGATTGGAATAAACAACAGGAATTGCTCAAAGATACAGACACGATCAATCAAAGATTTGCCACGCTCAATCTGTCAAGAGCGAGTGGATCGTGATCGCTTATGAACTACCGTGGCAGCTATGGTTTTTTATTTTGAGACTGGTGAGATGATGCATTGATGCCCTCACACCAGCCTGTACTTTACCAAGAGATTATACACTTCCTGCAGCCTGCTGGTGGTGGTCGGTATGTGGATGGGACTGTCGGTGCGGGTGGACACGCCCGCGGCATTCTGGAGGCCTGTGCGCCGGATGGCATGCTGCTAGGTTTCGATGTCGACCAACATGCCCTGGAACTCGCTCGTAAGACCTTGGCTCCTTACGAGGGGCGATTTATTCTGGTCCAGGCCTCCTACTCTACCGTGGCTGAACAGTTGCCATCGGTGAGATGGTATTCCGTAGACGGTGTCCTCCTTGATCTGGGTGCTTCTTCCATGCAGTTCGATGATCCGGCAAGGGGATTCTCCTTCTCGCAAGATGGACCTTTGGATATGAGATTCGCAACCACCGCTGAACTGACCGCTGCCAAACTGGTTAACACCCTTCCGGAGGTGGAACTGGCTGATATTCTTTTTCATTATGGTGAAGAAAGATTGTCTAGGAGAATCGCTCATGCCATCGTCCGATCACGTCCGCTGCACAGCACACAGGAGTTGGCAGAAGTGATTTCCGAAGTCAGTCCTCCCCGCGGCAGGATTCACCCGGCTACCCGGACCTTCCAGGCTCTCCGTATTGCGGTCAATGACGAGCTGACCACACTTCAAGCCACGCTGCCTGAAATTATTAAAGTTTTAAAACCAGGAGGCAGGCTGGCGGTCATTTCATTTCATTCATTGGAAGATAGGATCGTGAAGGATTTCATTCGATCGAAAAGTAGATCCATGAAGAATCCTCCTTACGAGCCAATATACGATCAGGAAAGTGAGCCGTCGATAAAAGAGGTCACCAGGAAGCCAGTCCGACCGTCTGAGGCTGAAGTCGACAATAATCCGCGAGCCCGCAGCGCAAGATTACGAGTTATGGAAAAAATTTAGCTATGCAATCGGTTACACACCTCGTCCATGCCTACAAGATCGCTCCATGGCGTGCCCAACGCCAGTGGATAGGCGGTTTTCTGCTCGCCGTGGTTGTTTTAACTATGATCGCTTCACTGTACTTGGATGTCAGCGCGCAGGCAGCTATTGCCGGACGGGAAATCCAGGATCTGACCTCGGCGATTACGACTACGAAACAAGCGAGTGCTGATCTGCAAGCGAGGTTGGCTTCTCTAACTGCAAGTACAGTAATGGAACAACAGGCTATCGCTTTGGGCTTTGAACCTGTAGGTCCTGAAAAAGTAGAATACCTCCTCGTTCCAGGTTTTTCCAGACCTGAACCAGATATCCTAACTTCTGCGGTACTTCCCCAATTGAGTGCGCCTAGTATCCCTCCGGAATACACCCAATCCTTGCTTGAATGGTTCGCAGGACGATTTATTGCGTCTTATGTCCAGGGGAGTTATCCGTGAAGTACACGTACAGTCTGCGCGCCATGACCCTCGCAGGCGCATTCGGTCTGGTAGCCGTGGCTATCATCGTTCGGATCCTGATGATTATCTACAGCAATGAGGCTGCGACTTTTCGGCAGTTGGTTGAGACCAATGCGACAGAACTGCGCACCTTTTACCCGGATCGTGGTGAAATTTATGATCGGAATGGCCACCTTCTGGCGGGTAACCAGACCGTTTTCGAAGTCGGCGTAAATCTGAATACCATTCAGGATCCTGAAGCGATCGCTCTTGCTGCGAGTGTAGAACTTGGATTGGATTTTGATCAAACCCTTCGTCTAATTAAAGAGCTAAAGGCCTGTTCAGAGGATGGCAATTGTGAAACCACGGATTATGCCCAATCCATACCACCAAATTTGATTCCTGCTGACGGCCTAAGCCTCGATTTTGTAGTGCTGGCAGATTTTGTGGAAGCCGAAAACGCAGCCCGGCTCCAGCAGCTTAAGGTCGCAATGCAGGAAAAAGCTGAGGATGGCGCTTGGGGAGTCCTTAATGGTCTTGAATTCAAATCTCATCCGCAACGAACCTATCCGGAAGGTTCCTTAGCTTCCAACGTGTTGGGGTTTGTTGGGCGTGAAGGACGTGGCTATTTTGGAATCGAGGAAAAATACAGCACCCTCCTTGCTGGAAATCCTGTTCAGGTTGTCGTTCCAACCGATCCGAATCAGGCGATTGACATCCCTCATATACCTGATGGGACAACCCTGGTTTTGACCCTCCACCGTGACCTGCAGGCTGCAGCCGAGCAGATTCTCGACGAAGCGTTATCGGATTATGGTGCCAGCGGAGGGACGATCATCGTAATGGATCCGCGGAATGGTGAAGTGCTCGCCATGGCGGTTACCCCACGGATGAATCTGAATCAATTTTGGAATTATGGTGTTATTTACCAGAACGCGAGCGAATTTAACCCAGCCATTTCGATGCCATATGAACCCGGTTCGGTCATGAAAATCATGACCATGGCTGCGGCGCTGGACAATGGAACGGTTACGTCTTCGACACCCTTTTTCGACACTGGTGAAATCCTGGTGGGAGGCGCAATTATAAAAAATTGGGATGGAAAAGCCTGGGGTCAGCAGGACATGCTCGGATGCCTCCAACACTCCCTGAATGTCTGTCTGGCTTCTGTTTCGACTCAATTGGGCGCGCAGTCTTTCTATGGTTATATGGATAATTTCGGATTCGGTCATCTCACGGGAATCGATCTGGCTGGTGAGGCTGCCGGAAGATTGAAGGTGCCGGGAGACGGCGATTGGTATCCGGTAGACCTGGGTACCAATGCGTTCGGCCAGGGAATTGCAGCCACACCGATCCAAATGTTGATGGCGGTTTCCTCAATCGCTAACAACGGCCAGACCGTCATGCCGCACGTTCTTCATGCATTGTTGCGTGAAGGCCGTCAATACAAGGTGCCAGCTCAATACGCTGGCTCACCAATTTCGAGCCAGACCGCGCAGGGGCTGACCGAAATGCTTAATATCTCGTTGCTCAACGAATCATCCATGGCCCTCCTTCCTGGATACCGGATTGCCGGAAAAACCGGCACAGCACAAATCCCGACCGACACCGGATTTTATGATGATTTTGCTACGAACGCTTCTTTTATAGGCTGGGGACCGGTTGACGAACCTCGCTTTATGATCTACGTATGGCTGGAACACCCGACAGCCTCGATCTGGGGTTCTGAAACAGCAGCACCGGTTTTCTCAAGCATGGCTGAAAAAACCGTTATCTTGTTGGATATTCCGCCTGATAGTGTCAGGCAGGAAATCGTAGCGCGTTGAAAATGCTTACTCTTGCAGATATTCTCGAGGCACTTACTGACCGCCGACCCGAAGGTGCAGGCACGGTAATAACCGATTCAGTTATTGATTCACGCCACGTGATACCAGGATCATTATTTGTAGCGATTCCCGGTGAACGGGTGGATGGTCATGATTTTGTTAGCGATGCATTTCAAAACGGTGCATCGGTTGCAATGATCCAAAAAGATCAGCTTGCGAATTTTCGCACATTGGATATTCGCAAATCCGCCTTCATTTCTGCTGGAGATTTATCCACTCCTATTTGTTTGCGTGTGGAAAACACAGTCCTGGCTCTGCAGCAAGTCGCCCGATTTTGGCGCCGCAAACTTAACCTTCGGGTCATCGGTATAACAGGAAGTGTTGGCAAATCCACAACCAAAGAACTGGTTGCTGAGATATTAAGTGTCCGTTATCGAACGATTAAAAATCTTGGGAACTTGAACAACGAAATCGGTTTACCCCTTACCCTTCTACGGATCGGCAACGGTTACGAACGTGTGGTGCTGGAGATGGGTTTTTATGTGCCTGGTGAAATCGAATTGTTATGTGAGATCTCCCTCCCCCACATCGGCGTCATCACCAATATAGGAATGGTTCACGCAGAGCGCGCTGGATCAATGGAAGCGATTGCGCGGGGAAAAGCGGAGCTAATTCAGTCTTTGCCGCCGGAAGGTACGGCCATATTAAATTTCGATGATCCCTTTGTGCGCAAGATGAAAGAAAATTCCCGGGCACAGGTATTGTTTTACGGGCTGAGCAGTGAGGCCGATTTGTGGGCGGATCAGATTGAGAGCCTGGGCTTGGATGGAATTCGATTCCAACTTCATTACGAGAAGGAGACCCTTCATATTCATGCGCCGTTGATCGGGAGGCATTCAGTGCATACGGTCATACGGTCAATTGCAGTCGGGTTGGTAGATGGTTTGACCTGGCAGGAGATCATTCAAGGTATTAAGCAGGGTCACACCCAATTTCGTCTGGCTGCAGTTCGCAGCAGGAATGGTTCCCTCATCCTTGACGACACCTACAATGCGTCACCCGAATCCATGCTGGCAGCCTTGAATTTGTTGGATGAGCTGGAAGGACGGAAGATTGCCGTCCTGGGCGATATGTTGGAACTCGGTCCATACGAAGACCAGGGCCATGAATTGGTTGGCGTGCGGGCAGCACAGGTATCCAGGCTGTTGCTTACATTCGGTCCCCGGGGGCACCTGATCGCTAAGGCAGCTGCTAAGGCAGGCATGCAAGGTTCCCAAATTATGGAATATGAGGAACCAGAACCTCTCATCCGGTGGCTGCAGGATAACTTGACTCAAACAGATACAGTGTTGATCAAGGGGTCACACGGATTGCAAATGGATCGCATTACAGCCGCATTGGAGATTGAATCATGAGCCAGATGGCTTTGTCGCTCAGTCTGGCTGGACTCTCATTCATGATGACCGTGATTTGGGGTGGTCCTCTCCTGCGCATCCTTCGATTTTTTAAGATCGGAAAGATCATACGTGTTGATGAGCCCGACCATCATCGCGTCAAAATGGGCACACCAACCATGGGCGGTGTGATGTTCATCCTTCCCGTTCTTCTGCTTACGGGTCTATTAAATGCAGTCGCTCTGATCGGACTCACGATTAGCGGCGTGGGTCGTTCAATCCTCCTTCCGATGGTGGTTATGATCGGTTTTGCGATACTCGGTGCATTGGACGACTGGGAAGGGATCCGGGGTAAGCGCAAAGGTGAGGGGATGCCAGCCCGCACAAAATTCATGATCCAGGTCATCCTCGCATTGAGCGCAGCAGGAATATTAAAATATGTGCTGGATGTACCAGATGTTTTCTTCCCGGGTTTGAGTTTCGAAGTTGAGCTTGGTTGGTGGTACGTCCCCATCGCAGCATTTATTATAATTAGTGAATCAAACGCGATTAATTTTACGGACGGCCTGGATGGCTTGGCAGGTTTGATCTCGGCGACAGCCATTGCAGCATTCGGGGGAATTGCTCTGATACAGGATCAGGTCTATCTTGCCAGGTTTTGCTTCACACTGGTTGGCGCCATCTTTGGTTTTTTGTGGTTCAATGTCCACCCGGCTGAACTGATCATGGGGGATATGGGTGCCCTTTCTCTGGGAGCCACTTTTGCAGTAGTCGCATTAATGACTGGTCAGTGGCCTTTGTTACTCGTGATCGGCATCATACCCTTGAGTGAGGCATTGAGCGTGGTCATACAGGTAGCCTACTTTAAATTAACGAATGGCAGGCGCTTTTTTAAGATGGCACCCATCCACTTGCATTTCGAACTCCTGGGTTGGAGTGAAACTCAGGTCGTGCAGCGTTTTTGGTTAATTGGATTGATGGCTGCCATGATCGGGATTGGCTTGTCGCTGGTATAAACATGAATTTTATTCGTGAGGAATGGCCGATGGTCTTGGACGAGGCTGGCATGATAGATGATTGGAGAGGCACACGCATTCTGATACTAGGCGCCGGTCGCCAGGGTGTGGCGCTTGCCCGCTGGTTGGCGCGCCATAATGCCCGTGTGACGGTCAATGATCTACGTAAGATGGAAGAAATGGTCTCTGAGCGCAGTGCTCTGATGGACTTTGAGTTGGAATGGGTGGCTGGGGGTCATCCCATAAACCTGCTAGATACGACTGATTTACTTTGCCTTTCTGGCGGTGTTCCAATTGACATTCCAATTGTCAAGGCAGCCCGCGAGCGCGGTATTCCGCTATCAAATGATACGCAGATATTTTTACAAGCCGTGCCATGCCGTACGATAGGGATTACAGGATCAGCAGGAAAAACGACCACAACTACCCTGGTTGGAAAGATGGCAACCCTTGCCTTTGAATCCTCACAGAACATCGCATCCATGGATGGTCATCCGAAAGTTTATATCGGTGGCAATATCGGCGATCCGCTGATTAATTATCTTGACGAAATGCAACCAGACGACCTTGCGATTCTTGAAATCTCAAGCTTTCAACTCGATCAGATGACTGTTTCTCCAAATATAGCCGTACTTCTAAACCTTACTCCGAATCATCTTGATCGTCACGGGGACATGGCTGCGTATACAGCTGCCAAGGCGCGCATCCTTGAGTTTCAGCAGGAAAAAGACGTTGCTGTTATCGGAAGGGATAATCCGGCGGCTTGGTCTTTAAGTTCAAATGTAAAAGGTCGGTTGTTCACCTTCAGCATTCATGAATTAGAACCGGGGTTGGACGGAGCATACCAGCTGGATGGTTTATTAAGTTTACGGGTTGGCGAAACCTACCTGCCTTTGCTTTTGAAGGAAAAAATTAAACTGCGCGGGGATCACAATCTCAGCAATATTCTCGCGGCTTTCACCATTGGGTACGCAGCTGGTTTTCCGCTGGATTCAATGCTCGAAGCAGTGGAATCATTTCAGGGTGTGCCACACCGATTGGAATTGGTTCAAGAAATCAACGGTGTGCGTTGGTATAACGATTCGATCGCTACTGCACCAGAACGGTCGATCGCCGCGATCAAATCTTTTACCGAACCCATTGTGCTCCTGCTTGGCGGAAGAGATAAAAACCTTCCCTGGAATGAACTCGCAGAGCTGATTCACAACCGTGTGGATCATGTCGTCATTTTCGGCGAAGCTGCTCCCAAGATCGAATCCGTGTTGGGAAAGTCCATCCCCGGTAAAAGACCCTACACATTGGATAGAGTTGCAGATCTTCACCAGGCTGTATTCAAAGCAGCAGAATTGGCTCAACCCGGCGATGTAGTGCTTTTTTCACCCGGCGGAACCAGCTATGACGCATTCAAGGACTTCGAACAAAGAGGTCACAAATTCAACGAATGGGTTCGGGAGTTGACATGAATTCCTCACCGTTTAATTCACCATCAGCTCCGGTGCGCACATACGATATTCCGCTCCTGCTGGGTATGACTGCCTTGCTGGTATTCGGCATGGTCATGTTGTTCTCTGCCTCGTGGGATTTTTCGTTATCCGCTTACAAAGATCCAATGTACATGTTCAAGCATCAGCTCACCTGGCTGGGCTTGGGTTCGCTCGCAGCGTTTGTCTTATCCCGCCTGGATTATCACCATTGGCGCAAACTCGCAGTGCCGGCACTGGCCATCACGATCCTTCTGCTGGTTTATGTTCTTGTGATGGGAGAAACGCACCTGGGCGTCCAGCGTGATCTCTGCCGGCAGGGATCCTGTCAGCCTTCCGAGCTTGCCAAGCTTGTCGCTATTTTATATCTGTGTGTCTGGCTTTACTCGAAGCGAGAAGCGCTCCATGATATTTCCTTCGGCCTGATCCCACTGGGAATTATCCTGGGGATGATATGCGGATTGATTTATCTGCAGCCGGATATTAGTGCTGCTGCAACAGTTCTGATTTTAGGCGGTGTGCTCTTTTTCCTTGCCGGTGGCGACTTGAAGCAGATCGGTGTACTGCTGGTTATTGCCGTGCTCGTCGGTTGGGTTGTGATTCAGTTGAGTGCAACAGGACGCCAAAGGGTTGATGACTTCATGGCTGGTATCAAAGATCCGCTTCAAGCCTCATATCATGTCCGCCGCTCATTTGAGGCTATTGTAAATGGAGGCTGGCTGGGTGTAGGCATTGGCCAGTCAAAAACAAAACTGACCGGTTTACCAGTCCCTCCCACGGACAGTATTTTTGCCGTTATTGCAGAGGAACTCGGATTGTTGGGTTCAATTTTGTTAATGGTTTTCTATACAGTCATCGTCTGGCGTGGATTTGTTATTGCCAGGCGCTCACCGGATTTATTGGGCACTTTTCTAGCTACTGGTCTTGTTATGTGGATCGGGATGGAGGCATTGATCAATATCGCTGTCATGGTTGGATTGCTTCCGTTTGCAGGAAATGCATTGCCTTTTGTCAGCTATGGCGGTTCGAGCATGGTGGTCGGTTTGGGAGCGGTTGGGATCTTATTCAATATTTCCCGGCAGCAAGGTCCTGCGTCACAAACTGACGCCGAATGGAGGTCGAATAGTGCGGCTGATAATTTGCGCTGGTGGAACAGGCGGAGGCGTATACCCAGCCCTCGCCGTTCAAAACGCCCTCGCATCCAGGCTTCCGGAAGTTAAGACCCTTTGGGTTGGTGGTATCGGCGGCATGGAAGCTGAACTCATTGAACGTACCGGCATTCCTTTCTCAGCGATCCCGGCTGCGGGTTTGCATGGTGTTGGTGTTCGCGCCTTGCCTGGCAACCTTATGAAAATGATACAAGGAATTTTCGCCTCGGGAAAAATACTTCGGAATTTCCGTCCGAATGTTCTTTTCTTTACCGGCGGTTTCGTGGCGGTTCCCATGGCTATCGCCGGTCATGCCCTGCCAAAACTCCTCTGCGTACCTGACATCGAACCCGGATTGGCAATGAAATTCCTGTCCCTGTTTTCGGATCGGATCACACTGCCAGTTGAAGAAGCAAAAAAATATTATCCGGCGCAAAACAAACTCGTGGTTACCGGTTACCCGATCCGGAAGGAATTGTCCAAATGGCAGCGGCCTGAGTCCATCAAGTTCTTCAAATTGTCGCCAAACCTACCTGTATTGCTCGTATCGGGAGGCAGCAAGGGTGCTCGTTCAATCAACCGTGCGGTCTTAAATCATCTCACCACCCTTCTGGAAAAAACTCAGATCATTCACCTTTCCGGGAGCCTGGATTGGAATCTGGTTGAACAGGTCGTTGCTACCCTCCCTGCAAACCTGGCAGCTCGATATCGCCCCTATCCTTTCCTGCATGAAATGGGTGCTGCATTCGCGGCCGCTGATCTGATTTTGTCGCGTGCCGGTGCATCCATTTTAGGTGAATACCCGTATTTCGGATTGCCTGCCGTATTGGTCCCTTACCCGCATGCCTGGCGTTATCAAAGGATCAACGCGGAACACCTCGCTGCCCACGGTGCCGCGATCATCCTTCCAGAAGATCAACTGGACGAGAAATTACCCGTGCTGATTCCGGAATTACTCCAGGCGACCGAAAGACTCAATCAAATGGGAGCTTCCATGCGTTCATTATCCCGAGCTGATGCCGCTGAAAAGATTGCCGGTCAAATCATGGAATTGGCTGGAGCTAGGAGTTGATATGATGGTCAGCATTTTCTTCTCTTTCTGGCTTCTGGTTTTCCTGTTTGCTGTTATTGGCGCAATGCGCGGCTGGGCGAAGGAAATCCTGGTGACATTCAGTATTCTCCTGGCACTCTTTTTAGTTTCACTATTGGAAAACTACGTACCATTCTTCAAATCCATGCTCCAAACGCCGAATCCAGATCCGGTGATAGCAGCCTCTAACGCCAAATATTTATTCTGGGTGCGAGCGATCCTCGTAGCAGTCCTGGCTTTTTTCGGTTACCAGACGCCTTCCCTCCAGCGCTTTGTTGCTGCAGAGAAATTCAATCGCGAACGGTTGCAGGACGGATTGCTTGGTTTCGTACTGGGTACAGTCAACGGATTCCTGATCGTCGGCACGATGTTGTTCTATCTCCACCAGGCGAACTACCCATTCCCCACCCTGATTAGCCCCCCTGCTGACGAGCCGACCCGGCTCGCCCTTGAAAGATTGATCACATACCTGGCTCCTCGCTGGCTCGGGATCCCGAGTATCTATTTCGCTGTGGCAGTCGCATTTATCTTCGTTTTGATCGTTTTCATCTAGGAGCTTTGTAATGCGTTCATCATTTAATGAGATCCGTTGAGAAATTGAGATGGTAATTGCTGGTTCTGAGAAATCGACTTCTAGAAAAACCCGGGTTCATTTTATTGGAATCGGTGGATCGGGTCTGTCCGCTATCGCCCGCCTGCTGATGGAAAGCGGATATGTCGTTACTGGATCAGATAAAACCTTGTCACCCTTCGCTGTGGACCTTCAGCAGGCTGGTGTAACCGTGTATGTAGGTCACCATCCACGGAACATCGCTGGTTCTGATTGGGTTGTGCGTTCTTCAGCCATTCCAGATGACAACCCGGAAGTTGAAGCCGCTCGGCAAACGGGTATTCCAGTCTACAAACGAGCAGATTTCCTCGGTCGGATCATGGAAGATAAATACGGGATCGCGGTTGCCGGGACACACGGAAAGACAACCACCACGGCTATGATCGCCTGGATGCTTTCGGTACTTGGTCGGGATCCATCCTTCATAATCGGCGGTGTATCGAACAACTTCGGCGTGAATGCGCATGCTGGACAGGGAGATGTATTCGTGATTGAAGCAGACGAGTATGACCGGATGTTCCTCGGTCTGAAACCACGCATTGAGGTCATTACGAATATTGAACATGACCATCCGGATATTTTTCCGACTTTTAGAGAGATGAAGAGCGCATTTCAAGCTTTTGTAGATCTCCTACCCCCGGATGGCACCCTGATCGCCTGCTCGGATGATGAAAGCGCATTTTCTTTACTATCTCGTGCCCGTCAGAATGGCAGGAGCGTCGTAGCGTACAGCACTCACGGAGAATTGACCATCAACAGCCCGCAATGGATGCAATCCCGATCTGTGAAATTAAATTCGCACGGCGGATACGACTTTACCGCGGTTACGAACTTAAATACACTTGAACCCATCGATGTCAGTCTCCAGGTTCCTGGTGAACATAATGTGAGCAATGCCCTGGCTGCCCTCGCGGTGATTGTTGTCCTTGGTTTGCCACTTTATAAAGCGTCCTCAGCTCTTGCGGAGTTTACAGGTACAGGACGCCGCTTTGAGCTGCATGGTGAAACCAAAGGCGTGATCATCATTGATGACTACGCACACCATCCAACGGAGATCCGCGCCACCCTATCCGCCGCACGAACCCGCTACCCGGATCAGATCATCAAAGCCGTATGGCAGCCTCATACGTATTCACGGACACAGACTTTACTATTCGATTTTGTCAAGTCATTCAGCGATGCGGACGAAGTTATTGTTACAGATATCTATGCAGCCCGCGAACCCAAACAAGAGTTTACTTCTGCTGAAATTGTCAGTGCCATGCCGCATAAATCGGCACATTATACGGGTTCCATTGAAGAAACGATTGAATATTTATTAAAGGATCTGCGAAGTGGAGATGTTCTATTGGTGCTGTCGGCTGGTGATGCCGATCGGATATCCACAGAAATCATGAAGGCATTGTGAGGTTAACGATGACGATCAATCATGAGCCCATCGAGCAACTTTCCCATCGCATACGGTCTGCTGAGGTACCGGTGATCAATGATGGAGAATCAGATCCGAAGAAAAACATGGATGAACCTGCTGGTAGAACCCGCGTTCAAAAAAAACGTACCAAGCGGGAGATCATAATCCGACTCATCGAGTACCTAGTAAATACTCCCTGAAAGGTTGAATAGGACTTAGAACGATCAGCCATCCATATGGTAACCATGACTGCAACTCGGCTTCCTGTCGATATTCTGCGCAATAGGTTTGGAGCTGCTTTACGTGAACAAGTCAAGCTCGCTCCGTATACGTCCGCGCGTATCGGTGGAATGGCTGATGCCGTATTGACGATTCAGACTGTAGAAGAGCTATCCAATGCACTGCAGTTTTTCTGGGAGCATCATCTCAATTATTACATCCTTGGAGGCGGATCAAATATTTTGGTCAGCGACAAAGGTTTTCGAGGGATCGTCCTATTAAACCGCGCCCGATCGGTTCAATTTTCCAGTGATCGCGAACCGAGGGTTTTGGCAGAATCAGGCGTCGTTTTCAGCAATCTGGCAAATCGCTGTGCTGCGAAGGGATTGGCGGGAATTGAATGGGCTACTGCAGTACCTGGAACGATCGGTGGTGCTGTTTATGGAAATGCCGGCGCCTTCGATGGAGATATCTCCGGAAGCTTAATCCGTGCGGAGATATTGACCCAGTCCGGGTTGGAAACCTGGCCGGTGAAAAAATTTGATTATGGTTATCGAACCAGCATCCTTAAACGCGGTGAGATCAAGGCTGTTGTTTTATCGGCTGAATTGGCTTTAGCCCTATCGGATCGTACGACGGTATCCAAGAAACTCGAGCAGTTCGGCAGGGAACGGAAAGCAAGTCAGCCACCCGGCGCCAGCATGGGATCCATGTTCAAGAATCCTCCCGGTGACTTCGCCGGACGGCTCATTGAATCCGCAGGATTAAAAGGCACACGAGTTGGAAATGCACAGATCAGCAACCGGCATGCCAACTTCTTTGTCAATCATGGGCAAACCTCGGCCAGCGATGTTCGGGCTTTGATCGATCTGGCAGTTCGAACCGTGAGAGAGAAATGTGGCGTCACCCTGGAATTGGAAATCGAGTTGGTCGGTGAGTGGTAGTCCAAGAATATGAACCAAGTTTCAGCGTCTCGTAAACTGCGCATCGCAGTCCTGTTTGGTGGACGATCAGGCGAGCACGAGGTTTCGCTTATGTCAGCCCGATCCGTATTATCTGTCCTGGATGCCCAGAGATTCGATGTTCTTCAGATCGGGATCACCCGCGAAGGAAACTGGGTGACCGGTGAAGATGTGCTGCACGAATTGGAAGTGAACCATTCAGAAGGATTACAAAGGGTTTGCTTCTCACCTGAACCTGGATCATCACAGTTATATCTCTATCATTCAATCCAAAAGAAAGTGGAGCTGGATGCTTTACCAGATGTGGATGTCTATTTTCCAGTTCTGCATGGCACCTTTGGTGAGGATGGGACTCTCCAGGGTCTTCTTGAGCTCGCCGATGTTGCCTATGTCGGAGCTGGGGTCACAGGTTCTGCCGTCGGCATGGACAAGGCTGTATTCAAAGATGTTATGCGCGCCCAGGGAATACCAGTGATCGAATCGGTCGTCGCGCTCAGGAGCGAGATCGAGAGGGATATCGAGGCTGTCATCGGTAAAGCTGAGCGGCTGGGCAGCTATCCTTTTTTCACCAAGCCGGCGAACCTCGGATCCTCCGTTGGCATAACCAAATGCCAAACGCGGTCTGATTTGGGTGAGGGTATCCTGGAGGCTGTCCGTTACGATAGGCGAATTTTGATCGAAAAGGCGGTGGACCAGGTGAGGGAGATCGAGGTCAGCGTGCTTGGAAATGATGATCCCCAGGCTTCGGTTCCAGGTGAGGTGCTGCCCAGCCGTGATTTTTATTCCTACGAATCCAAATATATCGACGGTACATCGGGTCTGGTCATTCCGGCAAAATTGCCATCCAACCTTACGGAGAAAATCCGTTCCTACGCGGTACAGGCATTCAAAGCCATAGATTGCGCAGGGATGGCTCGGGTGGATTTTTTTGTTGAAAAAGATTCCGATACCCTCTATTTAAACGAGCTGAATAGCATACCCGGGTTCACTCAGATCAGCATGTATCCCAAACTCTGGGAAGCAAGCGGAATTCCTTATCCAGAGTTGGTCGAGAAGCTGATCGACCTTGCCCTCGAGCGGAAGCGCGAACGAAACCGCACGGAACATGGTTTCCGGAGGAACGCATGAGACCCAAAGGTCCGATCAGCCGAGCCCAGGCTGTACGTGAACGCCGTGCCCAAAAGCACGGTCAGCGGCTAGTTCGCGCCAGCAAACAAGCTAACCAACCTCTGCCATCGATAACCAGCCGGAAGCCTCCCTATGGCATGTCTGACACCCAACAAAAGGTTGCCAGGCCATTCAATCTATCATTAATACTCCCCAATATCCTGCCGATCGAAAATCCACAAATAGTTGGAAGATCTGCAGTTCAAAATCTCACTCGCTCACGAATTAAGATAGACAGACTCGGTTTGATATGGCGACTGATTTCTTTGGTTGTGTGTCTCGGTGCAGGAGCCTCTATTTATTTTGCCCTGAACTCGGTCACCTTCCGAGCCGATCAAGCCTTAATAACTGGTAATCAGCGGATCTCAACGGAGGAGATTAATTCCGTGCTGGGTATTGCTGGACAACCAATTTTCATATTGGATCCTCAGCAGATCGCCTTCACGCTCCGTCAAAATTATCATGAAATCGCCTCCGCGAACGTCCGGGTGTATTTTCCAAATAACGTATGGGTGGGAATGCTTGAGCGCACACCCATCATTCACTGGCAGCAGGACGAGCAATATACCTGGATCGATGCGTCTGGAGTCGCATTCAAACCTCGTGGTCCGCTGCCTGCGCTAATTCCGGTGATCGCAACAGGCTCGCCTCAAACGGGTATTAAATTATCCAGTGATCCACAAGACCCAAATCCGTTTATCTCCAGCGAGCTCGTGGAAGCTATCCAGTACCTTTCTCCTCACCTGCCTATCGGTTCAGCCCTGCTGTTTGATTCACAGAAAGGTCTCGGCTGGAACGATGAAAGAGGTTGGGAAGTTACATTTGGAAATTCATCAAAGAACATCAACTTGAAGCTACAGATTTATTACACGTTGGTTGATTCACTGGTCGCACGCGGGATCCACCCGGTGTATATCAGCATGCAATATCCGGATGCACCTTATTACCGGGTTGCAGATACTGATGAAGATTTTTCGACAGGATTGGAAACAGAGTAGCAGATCATGGATGAAATTGTTGCCGGGATCGATGTAGGCACGACCAAAGTATGCACCCTGGTCGGTCGCGTGGAGGATAGCGGCGCCATGCGCATCCTGGGTGTGGGCATCGTGCCTTCGGATGGTATCCGCAAAGGCATGATCGTGGATCTAAGCGCAGCCTCGCAGGCTATCGTGCGTTCGGTGGAACAGGCTCAAAATACGTCCGGGCTCGAGATCACCACAGCACTGGTCAGCCTGGCAGGTGCACACGTGTCTTCGGTCAACAGCCGGGGTGCGGCGGGTATCCCGTCCGGGTTGATCGAGGCTGTTGACGTAGCCCGCGCCCTGGATCAAGCCCGCGCAGTTGCCATCCCACATGACCGCGAGATCGTTCACATCGTCCAGCGCGGATTCAATGTGGACGGGCAGGAAGGTATACGGACACCGATCGGCATGCACGGTTACAAGCTCGAAGTGGAGACCCATATCATCACCGCAGCGGCCGCGACCGTACAGAATTTACGCCAGTGTGTTGCAGCTGCCAATGTGCAGGTCCAGCAATTCGTTCTCAATCCACTGGCTTCCGCGGAGGTGGTCCTGACAGACCAGGAAAGACAGATGGGCGCCGCGGTGTGTGACATCGGTGGCGGGACATCAGATTTGGCGATCTATGTAGACGGCGATGTCTGGCACACAATGGTGTTGGCTGTTGGGGGCAACCAGGTGACCCAGGATGTCGCCCACGGACTGCGCCTGCCGGTGCAGCAAGCTGAAGAAGTAAAGAAACAACAGGGCCATGCCGTGCGTTCCGAAATAGGTTCGGAGGAGTTTTTCAATATCCGTCCCTTCGGCGAAGATCATCCGGTCCAGATCAACCGCCAGGACCTGGCTTACATCATCGAAGCCCGCATATCGGAGACCTTCAGTCTGATCTTGCAGGAGATCAAACGATCCGGCTACGATGGCCTGTTGCCAGCTGGAATGATCCTCACCGGCGGGACTGCAGCCCTGCCGGGCATACGCAGGATCGCACACGAAGTCCTCGGAATGCCCGTGCGGATCGCCCAACCGGAGAACCTAACCGGGTTGGTCGATAAATTAAATTCACCGGCTTTTTCCACCAGTGTAGGGCTTTTACGCTGGGCTTTGACCATGAACGAACACGATCTTAGTTTAAGTGTGAGAGGCAGACGCCGCCGACGCACGAGAGGAGAGATAAAGATGGATTTCGAAGTAATAAAAAACTGGTTAAAGAGGCTACTACCTTAGGTAAGGAATATATATGGTAAATACCCCTGTTTTTGCCCTTTTAATAATTCGTCTCAACGTTTAATATAGGCAATGCAGCTTGCCAGGAGGAACCTATGGACTCGACGAAAAAGCATTACCAGCAAGTTGAAACCTTCGCACGCATCAAGGTCATCGGTGTAGGCGGCGCCGGCCAGAACGCTGTTAACCGGATGATCGAGGAAGGCATCCAGGGTGTTGAATTCATCGCGGCCAACACCGACGCACAGGCATTGACCCTGTCCAAGGCACCTTTGAGGGTCAGGCTTGGAGACAAGCTAACCCGCGGTCTTGGAGCTGGCGGCGATCCAGAGATCGGCCGTAAAGCAGCCGAGGAAACCGCTGACGAACTCTATAACGTGCTCAAGGGCGCGGATATGGTTTTCATTACTGCAGGTATGGGTGGCGGAACCGGAACCGGCGCTGCGCCAGTCGTTGCCCAGGTATCCAAGGAGTGCGGTGCGCTGACCATCGGTGTTGTCACCCGTCCGTTTACCTTTGAAGGTGGCAAACGCGCCAACTCGGCTGAAGCGGGTGTGACTCGAATGAAGGAACACGCCCACACCCTGATTTCGATTCCGAACGACCGATTGCTGCAATTATCGGATAAACGATCCAGTCTGCAGGATGCTTTCCGCCTGGCTGACGATGTCCTACACCAGGGAATCCAGGGTATTTCCGAGCTCATTACGATCCCCGGCTTGATCAACCTGGATTTCGCGGATGTGCGCACGATCATGTCCGAGGGCGGAGCCGCGTTGATGGCGGTCGGTACAGGCTCCGGCGAAGATCGGGCGAAGGCAGCAGCTGAGGCTGCGATCTCAAGCCAATTGCTGGATATCACGATCGATGGCGCACGAGGCGTGCTTTTCAACGTAACCGGCGGCACCAACCTGACCCTGTTCGAGGTGAACACGGCGGCTGCCATTATCCGTGAAACTGCACACCCGGATGTCAACTTGATCTTCGGAGCGGTGATCGATCCAAGCATGGGCGACGAGATCCGCATCACGGTCATCGCAACCGGCTTCGAGCGGAGCGGTGTGCCGCGACGCGCCCTCGAACGGCTGCCACGGCAGGAGAACCGCAGCATGGCTGCACTGGCTGCCTTCCCCCGCCCCACCGAGTCGGTGTCCGTGGGTGCCGAGCTCAGACCCAGTATCGAAGCGAGATCAGGATCGGTCCAAACCAACCTCCCCGCAGATGACCTGGATATTCCATCGTTCCTCCGGAATAGAAGGTAGTAAGCAGTTGGATAGTTAGATAGTTTACTAGTTAGGTCGATGAAAAGAGGCTGCTAGAGATCGCGGTCTCTTTTTTTAATGGTTAGAAATATTCGATTGTTAAGGCTCTGATGCAAGTCAAAGATCGAACGTCGAATTTGAATGTATTGTACAAACACCAAATTCACGGTGTCCCGAGGGCGGTTCGAATCCAATTCGAATAAACTCTGCGAGGCTAAATCGAGGTTGTTTCCCACGAGTAGGCTCGAAATCATGCCGAACCATTGCAAAAAAGATTAGGTTGAATTTGAGGAACAACAGAGAGGAACAACCTCCCCGGCATTGGTTAGGATGATCGGTTGGAGTGAAGACCAAATGGCGAACGCTTTAGTCGAAATGAGAACGTGC
>Ga0154778_1005_pt4 | contig 19827 bp, 17 predicted proteins | sample Rifle2008BG16ft_FD_105786 | JGI IMG/M metagenome (GOLD analysis project Ga0154778, IMG submission 105786) | Chloroflexi bacterium RBG_16_51_16 | reverse complement strand
CTGATGACCGAGTTTGCAGGATTAGCTTATTACACGGAAGTTCCCCTGGTTGTCTGGGACGTACAAAGAATAGGTCCGTCGACTGGATTGCCTACACGCACTTCACAAGGAGACCTGACGTTCGTTAATTTCATGGGTCACGGGGACACCAGTCAGATCATTCTGTTGCCTGGAAATGCTGATGAGTGCTTTGAATTCGGTTGGAAGGCTTTCGATATCGCTGAAAGATTGCAAGCGCCTGTATTCGTCCTAAGCGATCTCGATATCGGCATGAATCAATGGATGAGCAAGCCATTCGAATACCCTGATAAACCGCTCGATCGGGGTAAGGTCTTATGGGAAAAAGATCTGGAGGCGCTCAAAGGAAGCTGGGCGCGTTATGTTGACAAAGATAATGATGGAATAACCTACCGCACCATCCCCGGCAACAAACATCCCCAGGGTTCATATTTTCTTCGCGGCACAGGCCACGATGAACAGGCTAGATACACAGAAGAGCCCGAAGTCTGGCACCGCATGATGGAGCGATTGAAGAAAAAATATGAGACAGCGAAAAAAATAGTTCCCGATCCCATACAATACAACTCCAGGAAAACGAGGATCGGTATTTTAGCTTTTGGATCCACTGAACCTGCAATCCTGGAAGCGAGAGAGCAGCTTGAAAAATCACATGGTCTAAAAATGGATTTTCTGCGGTTGCGTGCCTTGCCTTTTACCGAAGCTGTTTCCAATTTTGTACGGGACCACGATCAATTGTTTATCATCGAGATGAACCGGGATGGCCAGTTGAATCAACTTCTCTGCATGGAATACCCGGCCATTGCATCCAGGTTTATTTCGATAGCCTACCAGGATGGGTTGCCGGTGACCGCCAGATGGGTAAAGGAGTCAATCCTGGCTGCTTCCAAAGTTGCTCCCGTACCAACATCCAGGAACAAACGCACACCCACTAAGTTGGGTCGAGCCACGATTGGCACTAGTAATCGCACCGGAAATAAATCAAAGAAAAAGCGACCACTTCGTAAGTCGAAGTGAACAGAGTTTTCGAGAATATTTAATAAGGAAAAAAGAAAATGACAGAAACCCTCCCCATGGCGGGAACTCCATCACAAACAAACCAGGTCGGCCTGACAAAAACCGATTACAGGGGAAATCCGACTACCCTTTGCCAGGGATGTGGACATAACTCAATTTCCAACCAGATCGTCGCCGCGCTTTATGAAAATAATATCCTTCCGGAGGACGTGGTCAAGTTCAGCGGCATCGGATGCTCAAGCAAGTCACCTACCTATTTTCTGAATCGCTCCTTCGGATTTAACGGTTTGCACGGGCGGATGCCGTCCGTGGCGACTGGAGCTCTCTTCGGTGACCATACATTGAAAGGCGTTGCGGTTTCCGGTGATGGTGATACCGCCAGCATTGGAATGGGTCAATTCAAACATATCATTCGCCGTAATGTGAATATGGTTTACATTGTTGAAAATAATGGCGTATATGGTTTGACCAAGGGCCAATTTTCCGCGACTGCCGAGTATGGCTTGCAGCTCAAACACCATGGGACGAATCCTTACATGCCTGTGGATATTTGCTTCGAAGCCCTTGCCTCCAACGCTACCTTCGTAGCCCGGTCGTTTGCAGGAAATCCAAAACAAGTGAAGGAGCTGATCAAAGCTGCACTCTCGCACAATGGGCTTGCAGTACTGGATATCATCAGCCCTTGCGTTACGTTCAACAACCAATCCAATGCATTCCACTCCTATGCCTGGGGCAAGGATCACGAAGAACCTCTGCACGACATCACTTATATCGCACCTCGCAACGAAATCATGCTGGAGGAAGAAATGATGGATGGCGAGATCCGCGAGGTTGCCATGCATGATGGTTCGACTGTCATCTTGAAAAATCTTGATAAAGAATACAATCCCACGAGCCGCTGGGAGGCCATGCGGATCCTCGAAGAGGCGCAAAGGAATGACTGGCTGGTTACTGGCCTGATTTTCGTCGAAACCGATAGACCTTCGTTGACCGAACAATATAATCTAATGGATACACCCCTTAACCGCCTCGGTCAGGACGACCTCCGCCCGCCAAAGGAAATGATAGCGAAGGTAAATGAGTTGATGTTTTGATCGTATTCAATCCATCGATCTCTGCCGCAGGGGATAGAAATATCACTTGATCGAAGTCACATCAAAAATAATAATCCGCGAGAGGGATCTCAAGATATTAACGATCCGCGCTTCTGGTCCGGGAGGTCAAAACGTTAACAAGGTATCGACCGCCATTCAGTTGAGGTATCAGGTTTCGAAGTCAACCCTTCCAGAACCTGTAAAAAAACGCGTATTGAAGAATGCTGGCAGGCAAGTGACAGGTAGCGGCGAGATCATCATTATGGCCAAGCGCTATAGGACAAGGGAGCAAAATCTAGCTGATGCGATTAATCGCCTCAAACACATGATCCGGATTGCCCTCCGCGAACCTAAATCCAGGAGTAAAACCAAACCCCCCAGATCATCCGACGAGGCCAGGTTGGCTGCCAAAAAAAGACGGGGAGAAGTAAAAAAGGGTCGAACCAATAAACGAGACACGAACGAAATATGATCCTCCTGTCATCAATCTGGTAAAGTGGAATCGTTGTACCCAGGTATCCTAAAAGATATTGTCCATGACGAAAACGTTATCGGGAACACTGGCTGGTTTATGCGCAGCTTCTCTTTGGGGTGTCATGTATGTGGTCAGCAAAGTAGTTATGGAAACCGTGCCACCGTTCGTTCTAGTTACATCCAGGCTGCTTCTCGGAGCGGGTACCCTGGCCTTATTTGTGATCAGGCGCGGCCGACCAGTTGTTCCAAGAAGTCATATCCTCCAAATTTTAATGGTCGGCTTGATCGGCTACGGTATTTCACTGGGATTCCAATTTTATGGAACCATGCTTTCCACAGCCTCCAACGGCGCAATGGTTACCGCGACTACACCTGCGTTTGTACTCCCGATCGCAGCATTGATCCTTGGTGAGCGAATAACCTTACAAAGAATAATTGCTCTTACTTTGTCGACCGTCGGCGTGCTCGTTGTGGTCAATCCGCTCGGATCTAGTATCGAACAAGGCTACTTGGCTGGTAATCTGTGCCTGGTGACAGCGGCATTAACCTGGGCGTTATATTCGGTCCTGGTTAGGAAAATGACCGCGAATTATGATGTCCTGACCTTCAGCATGTACGCATTCCTAGGTGGATTGCCGGTCAGTGTTTCGTTAGGTGTTTGGGAATTGACTCAACAGCCTATCGGAACTTTAACCTGGGGGATTTTGGGTGGTATCCTTTTCTTAGGGATTATTTGTACAGCGTTGGCGATGTTCTTATGGAACACGGCGTTCAAACACCTGGACGCAGGCATTGCAGGTTTGACTTTTTTTGCACAGCCCTTGGTCGGCGCAGCACTGGGTGCGCTTCTACTTCATGATAAGCTCTCCCTCTCCTTTATTTTTGGTGGAGTGTTAATCCTGGGAGGGATTCTGTTTTCTTCCCGTCAAAATTAATTGACAAGTCTCAACGAGTTTGAAAACCGAATTGCCGTGCTTTTCACTGAACTCTGCCTGTAAAAAAAGCAGGGAGATCAATCGCCTTGTAGTCCGGCTAATTTACGGGATAGCGCAACCGTGGCATCGCTTCCCACGGTATGCAATAACGCCATATTAGGCGGTCGCATCGCTCCCACGGGAAAGCCACAAACCAGGACGACCTGCTGGCCTGATTGTATGCCCGATTGGAGAAGGGACGCATCCACGTCCATGATCATCTGCTCGATGGTCTTCGCGTATTTACCAAGCCTGGGTTGGATTCCCCACTGGAAAGCCAGTGAATGATATGTTGTCTCATCTGGTGTGAAAGCCAGGATTGGTTTTGTCGGCCTGGCCTTTGACATCAACCATGCTGATCGGCCTTGCATCGTAAATACTGCGACGGCGGATACATCCGAATCCTGTGCCAGAACATTGGCTGCGCGAGCCATCGATGCAGCGTCACTCCCACCGATCAGAGAGCTGGAAGATGCCATGGATGTCCCCCATTCCAGGAAATGGGCTTCGGCTTCGCGTACGATGCGATCCATCATCGTTACCGCTTCAATCGGAAATTCACCGGAAGCGGTTTCAGCCGAAAGCATGACTGCATCGGTACCATCAAATATCGCATTGGCAACATCCGAAGCTTCAGCGCGTGTGGGAAGTGGATTTTGAGTCATCGATTCGAGCATTTGGGTTGCAGTGATAACAAGCTTTGCTTTGGCGTTCGCTGCCCGGATCATATATTTTTGCAGTGGCGGGACGCGTTCCGGTGGAAGTTCCACGCCAAGGTCGCCGCGGGCTACCATGATTCCATCAACAATTTCCAGGATCGCATCCAACTGATCCAACGCTTCCGGTTTTTCAAGCTTGGCTATTAGCAGCGGAATTCGCCGATCTTTTGAATACTTTTTGAGTGCATCCCGTACTGTACTAACATCGGCTGCACTTCGGACGAAGGAAATTGCTACTGCATCCACTCCAAGGCTAAGACCGAATTCCAGGTCGGATTCATCTTTTTTTGTAAAACCGGAGATGCGCATCTGAACTCCTGGAAGGTTTATCCCCTTATGCGAAGATAGTATCCCGCCTGTCTTCACCAGGGCTTCAATGACACGGTTTTTAATCGTTACGACTTCGAGTGCAAGTCTTCCATCATCCAGAAGTAACGTATCACCTTTCTGAACAGAGTCGAATAATTCTCTGAAATCCACGGGCACGGTTTGTTTGTCTGTGATGGGTGGTGAATCCATGGTTGCATAAAGCATTATCTGTTCGCCTTCTGCCAACTGCATCGGACTCGCCAATTTACCCGCCCGTATTTTCGGCCCCTGCAGGTCCTGAAGGATTCCAACCGAGACACCCAGTTTTTTCGAAACGCGCCGGATCGACTGAACCCGGGCAGCATGTTGTTCATGCGTTCCATGCGAAAAATTCAATCTGGCAACATTCATACCAGCCTTTACTAACTTTTCGAGCATGGCTTCAGTTTCACACGCCGGCCCTATCGTTGCTACGATCTTTGCTTTTCGAGCCAGTGTATTACCCGTATCTTTCGACATGCAATCTCCTCACGATCGATAATGTGAAACTCGTTTAATATTTAATCGATGTTCATATGAAATGTAATTCTTGAGCTTTCTTTTCCAATTCCTGCCGGAAATCAGGATGGGCGATTTGGATCAACTGTCGTGCCCGTTGGCGAATGGTTTTTCCGTATAAATCCGCGATGCCAAATTCGGTTACAACATACCGAACATGATTACGGGTGGTCACAACGCCAGCCCCTTCTTTAAGCATGGTGGTTATCCGGGTTATTGGCTTCCCATCTTCGCTAGTAGCCGTGCTTGGAAGAGCGATAATGGGAATACCTCCCTTTGAGCGGGATGCTCCATATATGAAATCCATTTGTCCGCCTACAGCGCTGTACAATTTTGGACCTATGCTGTCCGCACAGACCTGGCCAGTGAGATCGACCTCAATCGCTGAATTGATGGCGACCATTCGATCATTCTGAGCAATCACGAAGGGGTCGTTTATATATTCGGTTCTATGCAGTTCGATCAAGGGATTATCATCCGCCCAATCATATAATCGATGCGTGCCCAGCATGAATCCCGCTACAATTTTGCCCGGATGAAGGGTTTTACGGGCATTCGTTAATACACCAGACTCAACCAGATCGATCACTCCATCCGAAAAGAGCTCACTATGTACACCCAGGTCTCTCTTGTTTCGAAGGTATTTTAAAACTGCATCCGGTATGCCTCCAATGCCCATTTGCATGGTCGCTCCATCCGGGATCAGTTCGGCTATGGTCATGGCTATCTTTTCGATTACTTCCGAACCCCCTTCCTCAGACATGGGTAATTCCGAGATGGGATAATTAACGGGTACGATGTGATCAAGACGGCTGACATGGATAAATGAATCACCGAGCGTTCGAGGCATCTGGTCGTTCACCTCGGCTATGATCATCTTCGCCGCTTCAGCCGGGGATTTGGTAAGCCCCACTTCCACTCCTAAACTGCAAAAGCCATGCTCATCCGGTGGCGAGACGTGAATTAATGCTACATCAATGGGCAGGATCCCAAGCTTAAACAGCAGTGGGAATTCGGACAACAGGATGGGCGTAAAATCGGCGCGCCCTTCTTGTACAGCCTTTCTAACATTTTTGCTTATGAACATGGTATTCACCCGCAGGTGTCCTTCCATGCTCGCACTCACATAATCAGCCGGTCCAACCGTTAATGCCTGGCAGATCTCAACGTTTTGTAACTTGGGTGCGTAGTCAACCAGAGCTTTTAAAACTTTCTGAGGTACCGATACATTTCCGGTTAAAAAGATGCGATCTCCTGATTTAATAACCTTAACTGCCTGCTCAGGTGCAGTTACCCTGGATTGATAGAGTTTATTCCAGTCCATCATCCGCCTCCCTGTAAGCCGTTAGGAGGGATAAATGACGGGACTTGCCCGAATGGGTATTGACCGCGGAATCAATTGCGGAATTCTGTTTCATCGCCTGCTCGATTCCTTTTTCCGCTATTTCCATGATGAAGGGCATGGCTGCGTTGACAAACGCATGCGTCGCGGTCCTGGCGACGACGCCTGGCATATTCGGAACGCAATAATGTAAGACGCCTTCTTCCATATACACTGGATGTTCGTGGGTCGTCGGTCGGGATGTTTCTACGATCCCGCCCTCATCGATGCTTACATCCATGATTACGGATCGGGGTTTCATCGCCCGAACCATGTCCCTGGTAATCAGGATCGGTGCACGTTGACCTGAGACCAATACTGCCCCAACGACGACATCCGCATAACCGGTTGCACGTTCCAGGTTCCTGGACGTGGAGATCATGGTGACTACATTGGGATGCTTATCCGCGATTCGTTGTAGTGCAGTAAGGTTTCTATCGAGAACGGTCACGTGAGCACCCATGCCAAGAAACATCTGGGTGGCGTACGTTCCAACGATCCCACCTCCTATAACCACCGCTTCAGCAGGTGGTACGCCTGGCACCCCGCCCATTAAGATCCCTTTCCCGCCCCAGTTATTTTGAAGAAGACGCGCTGCGATTTGAGCCGCCATCGCACCACCAATCTGGCTAAAAGGACGCAAGACAGGCAGTGAGCCATCTCCCAGGGTGATCTGTTCGTATGCAAATGCGGTAATTTTTTTCTTAAGCAGCACATCGATTTTGTCTTTTTGAGATGACGGCAAGTGCAAAAATCCCATCAGCAGGCTTTCCGACTTCATCCACTCCAATTCACTTTTAAGAGGTCGTGCAATCTTTAAGAGAATATCCGCACGACCAAATGCCTCCTGGGCGGAGTAAACGATCCTTGCCCCGGCTTTTTCATATTCCTGATCGCTGAATCCCGCCCCGACACCGGAATCATGCTCCACATAGATCTTGTGATGATATTGGGTAAGGATTTCCACGGCCGCTGGAGACAGCCCAACCCGAAATTCAAAGGGTCGAGTTTCTTTTGGAATGCACAGGTTCATATCCATTTCCTCCAAACAAAAACCCGGAAGATCATTTCTGCCGGGGGTTTCGATTCTATATCATATTGAGTACATCTCGAATAGCTGGAAGAACGCTGTCGATCGTCTGCTTGTCGATCACAAGTGGAGGGGTAAACCTGATCACATTTTCATGCGCATCCTTGGTTAGGATGCCTCTGTGTTGCAACGCCTCGCAGAATCGTCTCGCTCCTCCAGCCTCCGGTTTCAGTTCGATACCGATGAGCAGACCTCGACCTCTTACTTCCTTAACATGACGGCTGGGGATTTCAGATAATTGCTCAAGCAGATATTCTCCAAGCACATTCGCTTTTTCGACCAGGTTCTCTTCATTGATTACGTTTAGAGCTGCCCTTGCGATCGCGGCCGCAAGTGGGCTGCCGCCAAATGTAGAGCCGTGTTCGCCTGGCTCAAATAATCCCAACACTTCTTCGTCTGCCAGGACAGCCGAGACGGGATAAAAGCCACCGGAAAGAGCCTTTCCGATGATGGTTATATCTGGTCTGACACCTTCATGCTCGCACGCAAATAATTTGCCTGTGCGTCCAAGTCCTGTTTGGATTTCGTCCGTAATAAATAGGATGTTATTTTTTTTGCAAATACCTGCTAGCTCCTTGAGGTAGCCTGGGGGAGGAATGATAACCCCTGCCTCTCCCTGAATGGGCTCGATCAACACTGCAGCCGTATTTGGGGTGACCGCCTGTTGAATTCGCTTTGCATCGCCGTAGGGAACAGTGATAAAGCCAGGTGTGAAAGGACCGAAATCTTCGCGATAATGGGATTTGGTTGAAAAGGATATTGCCGTGATCGTACGGCCGTGGAAATTACCTGAAGCCGTGATGATTTCTGCGCTATTCCTCGCGACCCCTTTCTTTCTATAAGCCCATTTCCGGGCGACTTTAATTGCCGTCTCAACCGCTTCGACACCTGAATTCATAAGCAAGGACATGTCATAACCTGTCAGTTCCGCCAACTCTTTGTATAACAATGGCAGCTGATCATTGCGGAATGCCCGGGAAGTTAGGGTTAATTTCTTTGCCTGTTCCAGCAAAGCCTTGAGTATCTTTGGATGCACATGACCCTGGTTCAGGGCAGAGTACGCGCTCAAGCAATCGAGATATTTATTTCCATCGACATCATACACCCAGACGCCTTCTCCTTTGGTTAGCACCACGTCCAGGGGATGATAATTGTGTGCACCGTATTTTTCTTCCAGCGCTATGTACTCCTGGCTATTCATGAATCACCTGAGGGTAACCCTTTCCGAATTCTTTACTTCTAATTTTGTACACACTAATTGTTTATGATTATGCTACGGCGAATAACTTTGCAAGGATTGCCTTCTGGGCATGCAATCGGTTGTGAGCCTGTTGAAAGATCATCACCAGGACTTTTCCTTTAAAGAACGGTCGGTTTCCGCCTTCGAAATATTCCTTCTTTAATTTGACAGCCGGGGCGAGCAATTCATGGATTGCTTCAGAGGTAAGATCCGATACAGCTATGAAGTGCTGCATGATCTCTCCTTACTCCAGGGTCGGTTTCTGGCTTTTTCCCATAAATGTGGCCATAAAAGGCAAACCATTAATCTAATCCAGTGATTGCTAACTTTTTACTTTGTTCCAATAACGGTAAAGTCCATCAGCGGACATGCCTGGTGGGTTAGCCAGCTCGTACGCGCGCATTACATCTTCGCTCAAGCCCATGGTTATGCCTTCGGTTGCCATCCATTCCGTAAAACTTAGCCGTAAATTTTCCAGTGGAGGATCATCGGCCATCACCTGTTCTAGCCAACGCTCCGCCGCATCGATCTCTTTCTCCACTTCATTTAATTGCCATTCTGGATCCGCGTAGATCCCGAAATGAGTTGGCGCGATGGTTTTAATATTTATTTCCCTTAATTTCTTTAGGCTTAGCCGCCATCGTTCAAGGTTTAATTCCGGAGGTACCATCGGTACTCGTAAATATCGAAATCCGGGAATCCTTACACCACCGATATCGCCGCTAAACAATGTATCGCCCCAAAGGTAGGCGAAGTGATGCTCGGCATGGCCGGGAGTATTGATTGGTGTGAACTGAAGCGCTCCAATTTCAATTTCTTGTCCATCCTCAGGAATAAGAAGTTTTTCTTCCAAAACCGGGAGGAATTCACCCCACAATTCGTGCATTCGATCACCATAAATTCGAGAAGCACTGGCCAGCAGCTTTTCTGGATGGATCATATGTGGAGCGCCAATTGGGTGGACAATAATTTGCGCTCCTTGCCTGGACCACCAACCAGCTGATCCGGCATGATCAAGATGGATATGAGTTAACAGAACGTGAGTCACGTCGCCAGGGCGGTAGTCCTCTTTGGCGAGTGCCTTTATTAGTGCCTCAACGCATGAACCTGGTCCGGATTCGATCAATACCACTCCGCTGGAATGGGGGAGCATATAACTGGCAATAGCTTGTGATTTGTTCTGAAAATTTAGATCAAGTGTCGTAATGGAGGTTTCTGCCATACTCCGTACTCCGAGCTAAGCTGGATTGGTTTGAAACCGGACAGGGCAAATCCGATATTATCACCATATCCGACATTGCAAATTGGAATGGAAAGATTTCGGAGAGACTCTAAAGGATGTAGATTTTGAGGCTTTCCACCAAATTTTTCGGGGGAGATGGCGATCACGATAGGGTGCAAACTTCTCCGCCGAAGATTTTCTATCGTGACCAACAATTTATCATCAACGAACGGAGTAATGAGGATAATGCTAGAGCCTTGGGGATACTGCCCTAATTGGGTCGAGGCAAGCTCTGCCAGCGTTAGTGATCCGATCGGTTCAAGGAAAGCAAGTGTTTCGAGAATTTTATTTTCCTGCCGGATATTCTTTTCGGCAGGGATGACAGTGTAACTCCTGCCCTCAGTCAGGAAACCAACCGCCCGCCGGTTGAAAATATAATAATGTGCCAGAGAAGCCGCAATACTTACCGCATACTCAATCGTTGAGCGTGGCAGTTGAAATTTCGGTCTCCTTCCAAGGAAATACATATCCTGGCTGTCGTAATCATAGTTAGGAGGTTGGTCTTTGTGGATACCCTGTTGGGCGTCCAGAATTAACCAGACTTCCCCTTGTGGATCTTGTTCAAATTCTTTAACCATGAGTTTATTATGGCGGATCGATGTCGGCCAATGGATGCGTTTTAAAGGATCCCCGGCTGCATATTCCCGCACTCCGGACGCGTTCGGGGTGATGTCGATTGCCTTCCTGCGGATGACTTCACCACCGGGCATTAATCCGGGCATAGCTAGGAAGGATCGAATTTCGAATATCATCGGAAGGACTACCAGCGAATGGCTGGAAGGCATGATATTTGAAAATCGGAACAATCCAAATGGATCGCCTGCAGTTATACGTGTCGGTCCCAGGTTGAAATTGCCCCGGCGTGTTAACCAGGTTCTTGAAAGATAAGACCGGTGCTGATGGGGATGGAGCATCGTTAGCGATCTGGAACCTGAGCTGTATGGCATACTCGATTCATTGACGATTTCGACCCAGGGTGCCATCAACCAGCCAGAGTGAGAAACATCGTACTGTTCCAGGAAGATTTCGCCTAAACTCGCCCGCTTCGTACGGGATTTACGAATAAGCGTAATCGAATTCCTGACCGCCCGCGCCCATATCCAGGCAGCGATCAATAAAACGATACCGAGATAGAGCAGGCGGGAATAAAACACTGATCCATCCACCAATACTCCGATGACACCGGCTGAGATGAGCAGTGCCACCAGCAATCGACCAGAGTTCATTTGGATGGATTCCGCTGTGGATCCGGTTGGTATTCCCCACCCGGCACTGGTGTTTCCTGAAGGATTTCCTGTATGATCTGATCCGAGGTGAGATCACGCAGCCGTGCCTCTGGTCCGACTATGATCCGGTGGGAAAGGACTGGCATGACCAATTGCTGAGCATCATCCGGAAGAACAAAATCCCGGCCAACCATTGCTGCTAAGGCCTGGCTCGCCCTCGCTAACGCCAGACTTCCCCGTGGACTGGCTCCAAGATAAATATCCGAACTGTGTCGTGTACGTGTTGTCAGATCAACGATATACCTTTTTAGAGGGAGCGAAATATAGGTACTTCTCACTTCTTCAATAGCGACCATTAATTCTTCGGTACTGATTACGGATGAGAGATTGTCGATCGGGTGTTGGAGCTGCTGGTTATCAAGAATACGTATTTCATCCCCGGCAGACGGATAACCAAGCCTCGTGCGCAGGAAAAACCTGTCCAATTGTGCCTCTGGAAGCGGGAAAGTACCTTCATATTCGATCGGATTAAGGGTGGCAATGACCATGAAAGGCCTTGATAGATGATGTGACGTTCCATCTACGGTGACTTGTCTTTCTTCCATGGCTTCAAGGAGCGCCGCCTGGGTCTTTGGAGTTGCGCGGTTAATCTCATCGGCCAGTACAATTTGTCCGAAGATCGGACCTGGGCGGAATTCGAAAGAATTATTTTGTTGATTGTAAATGGACACACCGGTTACATCGCTCGGCAGCATATCCGGTGTGAATTGGATCCGGTTGAAAGTGCAATCGAGGGATCGCGCCAGACTGCGTGCCAGCATGGTTTTTCCCACACCAGGCACATCTTCTATCAACACATGACCCTGGCAAAGTAATCCAATCACGATTAACTCCAGGGATTTCCGTTTACCGATGATGACTTTTTCTAAATTCTCAATTACCCGCTCACCCAGCGCTTGAACGGTAGGCATGTTGTTGGATTCCTTTCCCGGATGTCGCCTTGATTGTAAATGTTATCCGGATGGCGGGCAAGTGGATGACTTGTTTCGTGTATAATGCGGCGGAAGCCCCCGTAGCTCAACGGATAGAGCGCCGGACTTCGAATCCGTAGATGTGAGTTCGATCCTCGCCGGGGGCGCTCCACTTTATCCATGCTCCATAAATCAAATGAATTCATCCTGGTTTTATTATCCCGCCTGGAAAGGATATCAGCTGATTCAAGTTGGTCGCACCAAGCCAGTGGCATCCGTGGAGCATTGTTCAGGCTGCTCGCTCAGATTGAGAACGGACATCCAGTCGATTTTGCCGGCTTGGATCGACTTGTCGACAAAGGATATGATATCTTGACGAAGTCGCTCGAGGATTAAACCAACTATTCCAAATGTGCTTGGATATATGACAAAAAGCATGGACAATCCAGTGTCATTCGTTTTTGCCCAATCCAGAGGTCTATGCAATAATTGCCTCGCTACCTCGCCAGCTGGAGGCAATATGCATGACCCTAACCTTTACAATCGTCAACCCAGCAAAATCGTTGTTTACTCGGTCAATTGGTGTCCGGACTGCCGACGGGCCAAGTTTTTCCTACTCCGTCGAAAGATAACGTATCTGGAAGTGGACATCGACAATGATCCCACGGCTGCGGATTTCGTCCGGAAGCTCAACCGGGGAGATCGGACCGTCCCAATGATGGTTTTTCCAGACGGTTCGCTCCTGATCGAGCCGTCAAACGATGATCTTGTAAGAAAGTTCTCATCCTCGTGAACTTTTCATGCCGTCCACAGCCGACATCGTAATTTGCGGTGCTGGTATAACCGGCATAGCCTCAGCATATTATTTGAACAAGGCGGGATTTAAGAACGTCATTTTGGTTGATGAACGTGCGCCCCTAACACTTACAAGCAATCACTCGACCGAATGTTACCGCAACTGGTGGCCGGATGCCTCCATGCTCGGACTCATGAATCGATCGATCGATCTAATGGATGAACTGTCCACGGACAGCCATAATATGTTTCACTTGAATCGCCGCGGTTATTTGTTCGTGACAGCGCGAGAGGATCGAGTGCAGGCCATTATCGAACGATCCAGGCGGATTTCCTCACTGGGCGCAGGTCCGCTCCGAATTCACAGATCGAACAATGATCCCTACAATCCATTGGTAGTTGATAAGTTACATGATGCTCCGGATGGAGCTGATCTGCTCCTCGGTACAGATAGCATTCTCAAATATTATCCTTATCTGAATCCCAAGGTGGTTGCTGCACTCCACGTGCGTCGAGCGGGTTGGTTGAGCGCCCAACAGCTTGGTATGCTGCTTTACGAGAGCGCCCTCGATCATGGGTTAATATTCCACACCGCTCGGGTTACCTCGATCGATTTAGAAAAAGGACGAATTCAAGCCGTCGGATTGGATAACGGTGAATTAATCTCGACGCCAATTTTCCTAAATGCTGGTGGTCCGTATTTAAAGACTATTGGCAGCTATTTGGGGGAAGATCTGCCTGTTGTTACTGAATTGCATCTCAAAGCGGCGGTCCAGGATTCTTTAGGCGTCGTTGGTAGAATGGCTCCCCTTCTGATCTGGGATGATCCACAATACCTGCCATGGGATGAAGATGATATCGAAAAATTGCAGGGATCGGATGATGCCAGATGGTTGACGGAACAGTTCCCATCCGGAATTCATACCCGTCCCGAAGGCCCGGGTGAGAGCCAAACCATCCTCATGCTTTGGGAATATCAAACCAAGAGAGTGGATCCGGTCTGGCCTCCTCCGCTAGACGATTTATATCCCGAGATAGCCGTTCGCGGGCTTGCGGCTATGTTGCCTGGTATGAAACAATATTTTTCCCGACTTCCCAAACCTCATTTGGATGGCGGTTATTACACCCGCACTTTAGAGAACCTTCCGTTGATAGGTCGGACTAAAGTGGAAGGTTCTTTCGTGATCGGTGCTGTTTCAGGTTATGGAATAATGTCTGCCTGCGCGGCTGGTGAGTTGATCACATCCCATATCACCGGAGGTCCGCTTCCGAAATATGCTCCTGCGTTCCTGCTGGATCGTTATGACGATCCTCACTATGTCGAAACGTTGGACGAACAAGCGGATGGTGGTCAACTCTAACAGATCTTAAAGTAGGGAATACAATCCGGCACTTATTCAACGGTAATTTTCATCTGATTATGATTCTTCGTCACTCACAGGACTGCTTTTGAACCCCAATGGCAGATTAAATCCATTGGCTGTTCGTGGTGGACATCGAAAACAATCGGATGAGGTTGAACGTGTATAATGGATAAGAAAATGACAGAAGAGCAACACACCTCCCTATCACGCCAAAAAATCGCCATGCTGATCGATGGCGATAATGCACAACCGGCACTTCTAACTCAAATGCTCGTGGAAGCTGGAAGGCACGGCCAGGTGACGGTACGCCGAATTTATGGCGACTGGACGACTTCTAACATGAACTCATGGAAGGAAACGCTCAATTACCACGCGTTTCAACCAATCCAGCAATTTCGGTATACGATCGGCAAGAATGCGACCGATAGTGCGATGATCATCGATGCGATGGACATACTCCATACAGGTGTCGTCGATGCTTTCTGCCTTATCTCTTCAGACAGTGATTACACCCGATTGGCTACGCGCATCCGCGAAACAGGTATATTCGTCATGGGAATTGGCGCTAAAAAAACACCAAAACCTTTCGTAAATGCCTGTGATGTCTTCGTCTATACTGAAAACTTAATCCTGGAAAAGAAAGCAGCCGAGGCAGAATCGGCTCGAGCACATAAGACAAGGACGAAGAAACAGGATCAGGATAAGGAAGAAGCCGATCCAATGCCAATACTCAGCCAGGCATTTGAAATGGCAGTCCAGCAGGATGGCTGGGCCAGGTTGGATGTGATGGGAAGTGCGCTTTATCAGCTTGATCCGGGCTTCGATCCACGCTCATACGGACATAGACAACTCTCACGTATGATGTATAAACTCAAGGATCGTTTCGAAATGCGCTCCCAGGAAACTGACAGTTCCACAATTTTCTATGTCAAGAAGAAGGAATGACCTGTCGCTCTAAAAATCCATAGACATGTTTTTTGTCTCACCCACCTGGCAGGAAGCCTACCCCACAGCGCAAGTGGGCGTTTTGATCCTGCGCGATAGTCTTAATCCCTCCTCATCCACTGCGTTGGATGAGAAAAAACATATACTCGAATTACGCCTAAGGGAGATGTATGCGGATGCGGAAGCCTTGCAGACTTCTCCAATTCTAAAATCCTATAACACTTACTATCATTCGTTCAAAAAGACTTACCACCTTCGCCTGCAGCTAGAGTCAATTGTAAACAAGGGAAAACCCATCGCGCCCGCGACAGCTATGGTTGAGTCAATGTTCATGGCTGAAATGGATAATCTGCTTTTAACTGCAGGCCACGATTTGGACGCGATCGATCTCCCGCTAACGCTTGATGTTGCGACCGGTACGGAAGGCTATACCCTGTTGCGAGGAGAACCCCAGCAATTAAAGGCGGGCGATATGTACATACGTGATAGCCGGGGAGTGATCTCGTCGATCATTTATGGACCCGACCAAAGAACCCAGATTAATGCTGGTACGGTTAGTGTTATTTTTACGGTTTATGCCCCTCAAGGAATTACTGGTGACCTGATCACCAAACATATGACTGATATTCAAACGAATATCATGCTTTTTGCACCACACACGCGGACTGATTTATTCGAAATTTACGGTCGAGCTTGACTTTCTGTCGCCGTTCCCTCTCCCCATTTCATTAATCACAACATCATACAACTCTTTGATTTGTACAGCTATCTTTTCCCATTTGTAATCTCTGGCATACTCAGCCGCGCATTCTCCCATGCGTTTCCTTTGATCCGGATCGCCTAGCAGCGAAGCCAACCGATCGGCCAGAACTATCGGATCATCATCCCGAATGGTGTAGCCAGTTTCACCATCTTTCACGAGATACGCCAGCCCTCCCACCTCAGATGCGATCACCGGTGTACCACAAGCCATGGCCTCCAGGGCTACCAGGCCAAAGGATTCATAATGGGAGGGCATGACAACGGCTTCTGCAGCGGAATAAAAATAAGGCAGGGTATCCTGGCTTCTCTTTCCTAGAAAGATCACGGTTTGCTCCACGCCCAGATCATCGCATAATTGTTGTAAGCGTGCCATTTCGGAGGACATTTCCTGCACACTGGCGTCTGGTTCTCCACCGATGATCGCCAGGTGAATCGGCAATTTTGAGGTACTCCCGTTCAATATCGCCATGGCATGGATAAGCGTGTCTACGCCCTTCAATGGCTCAATGCGACCAACGAAGAGCACCATTCGGTCGCGAGCCTTCAACCCGATGTATTGTTTTGCTTCATCGGGTGGAATTGGATAAAAGTGGGAAGTATCGACGCCGGGAGGAATGATCGTGATCTTCCGGTCATCCGCGTGATAAAGAAATCTCAATTGGGTGAGCTCAGCGAGCGTTGAAACGACAATTCGATTTGAGAAATCCAGGATTTCACTCTCGGCTTTGATCCGTTCCCTTGGTTCCCTTTCCTCTGCGGAATTGGCAACCCGGTTTTTCATTTCCCCAAGCGTGTGGAACATATGAATGATCGGTACACCCTTCCAAAGCTCGGATAACCTCTCAGCAGCCAGTCCGGAAAGCCAATAGTGGCTGTGAAGAATGTCGTATTCGATATTTTTTTCTTGAGCGAAAGCTTGGATGCCGCGCACGAACTGAGGAATATGGTTGGGTAACTCCAGCTTATCAATGGGAGTCTCGGGTCCGGCTGGAACATGGACCACCCGATTCCCAAAACCAAGATCGTGGAGTACATGCGGCACGTGCTCATCCTGCGATCGAGTAAAAACATCGACATGGATTCCCATCCGGCCAAGCTCCCGTGTAAGATCGCGGACATATACATTCATCCCACCCGTGTCTTTTCCTCCGAGGGTTGCGATCGGGCAGGTGTGGTAGGAGATCATTGCGATGTTCATGGTTATGGATCCACGACTTAGACGCTGTCTGGAGGTAATATCTTAGCATCATACAAAATCTGATATCAAGCCTGTCCAGCAGATGGAATTCTATCGCACGATCGCAGCTGAAACCTCCACAAGATTATTTAAATTTGCTTGCACGTATAATTGTTCTATCTTATAATCCCGCCGCTGATCGGGAACAAGATCAATCCAGCCACCGTAGCTCAGCTGGTAGAGCAGACGATTCGTAATCGTCAGGTCAAGGGTTCAAATCCCTTCGGTGGCTCATTGAACCAGCGGAACTTAGCTTCCCCTGGTTTTTTCATTATCATTTTTATAATGAAAATGATCCCTGTTTAATATTGAATTTGTGCATGCTACAATGAGTAAAACGTCACATGCGATCCGTGCTACAACCGCTCCTCGCTCTTTTCAATTTCTCTGGCTCTGAATTCTTTCCATATGTCCATAATAATCGTTGATGAGAATTGGTTGGTTAAGTCAGTTCCCGAACTAACTATCAAAGATTCCCATGTCACATTAAAGTTTCTCACACCGCCTAAAAGAATCTTCCGCCACGGGTGGCATTCCTGGACGCTTACCTCATGGCTCGATCCGTCCGTGCCGCCTTTAACCAATCGCTCATCCGAATTTCGCCTCAGAGATGAAGACCCCTCCTATGCACTGTCGAATAAACACACGAGTTCCTGGGTAGGAGCTGTGGAGCTGGAGCCTGACCGCATATTATTGATAGGTGCGCTGGACCTGGGTGGAAGATTGGAATTCGAGTTCTCTTCGGTTACCGCTTTCTATGAATCCGGAGACGGCGAGTGGCTGATCACTTTTGGAAGCGAGGATCAAGTATTTTCGAGTTATGCCCGCTCGCTTTCGCTCAAATTCGGTAAGACCAGATTTGCCACTCCTCCTCGGGTCTGGTGCTCCTGGTACAGTCTCTACCGCTGGATCGATCAGGCAGCCATTAAAAACATCTTGTCAGGTTTGGATGGACTCCCATTTGATGTAATCCAAGTGGATGATGGCTGGCAGGTCGCATATGGGGACTGGGAACCAAACCAAAATTTTTCTTTTGGAATGAAAAAACTCGCCTCCGACATCCAGTCTACGGGTCGAAGGGCTGGATTGTGGATTGCTCCATTCATGGCCTCTAAAAAATCAGCTCTCTATCATCGGCATCCTGATTGGCTCCTGAGAGATGAAAATGGAAAACACGTCCAGGTGGGCTTGACTTGGGAAGGACGTCCATATGCGCTCGATACCAGCCATCCAGAGTTATTAGAGTGGCTAACCAAAATGATTCAAACCGTACGGAGTTGGGGAATCAGTTATTTAAAGTTGGATTTCTTGTACGCTGGCGCGTTGCCGGGAAAACGATATAAGAATATTCCACGTGAACAAGCTTATAGGAATGCTCTGCAAGTTGTCCGGGACGCAGCCGGTGATGCTTACATCCTGGCCTGTGGCGCACCGATCATCCCATCCTTGGGTCTCGTGGATGGGTTGCGGATTGGCCCGGATGTTACTCCATACTGGGTCAATAAGCCTTTGGCCGAATGGCTCAACAATCCAAGCGAAGCCTCCTCGGTTAACGCGATTCGAACCTGCCTGCACCGGCTGTGGTTAAATCCCATCGTTCACACCGATCCGGATGTTGCCTTCTTTCGATCCCGCTATAACGATTTATCACGAGTTGAAAATCAAATGCTGTTAGACCTTGGAACGATATCTGGCTTCAAGTCAACCTCGGATTTACCACAATGGTTGGATGATGGGCAATTCGAGGATTTGCGGCAATATCTGCTTGTAAAAGCCGTTACTCGCAAAGTGGGCAGATATCAATATTCGATCAACGGACGCCTGGTGGATTTTGAACCCCATGTTCATTTCAAACGCGGTTTAGCTGCACCTATCTGGTTCGCCAGGAACCTGGGTCTTATAAAAATTATCCTTCGCCAGGTCCTGCCGGCTGTGTGGGAAAGCCGCCTGCATCCTAAGTAGCTACCCATGACGGCAATATAGATCAACCACTAAATAACTGATCCACCTTGGCTGCCATGATGAAATCGTTCTTATGCAGCCCACTTATCTTATGCGTCCACCAATGGACGGATACCTTCCCCCATTCCGTAATAAGCATCGGGTGGTGGTTTTCCAATTCTGCAATCTGACCGACGCGGTTTGTAAAATCGAGTGCTTCAACAAAGTTATTAAATCTGAATTCTCTCACCAGGTGATTTATTCCCCCGATTTCGATTACTGACCATTCTGAGGCCTCGGGTGATAACTCCTCGATCTCGGAGTGGGTTAACGTTGGCTCACCGCCGCGACAGGCAACACATTTCAGTTCATTAAGACTAACCATTAATTACTCCATTCAGGTGGGAATTTGGTTAAGTAAATCTCCATC
>Ga0154778_1167_pt2 | contig 22413 bp, 22 predicted proteins | sample Rifle2008BG16ft_FD_105786 | JGI IMG/M metagenome (GOLD analysis project Ga0154778, IMG submission 105786) | Chloroflexi bacterium RBG_16_51_16 | reverse complement strand
ATCTTTTGTTCTGGAGACATCGCAGGATCCGCAAGCCAGCGGGGAGAATCACCCTCCTCGCCATTCACCGGTTGTGGATCCAGCGGAACCGAAGGGCGGCGTTTTTGTCTGCGCAGTTCATCGTACGCTGCGTTTGTAACAATTCGCAACAACCAGGCTCGGAATGAACCTCCCCGAAAGGTTGTCAGGCTCCGAAAGGCTGACAGAAATGCCTCTTGGGTCGCATCCGCTGCCATGTGTTCATCGCCTAATATTCGCAGCGCGGTATTGAAGACGTGATTCTGCTGCTCAAGGATAAGCGTATTGAATGATTCAAGATCCCCCTTTTTTGCGGACTGGATCAATAAGGCTTCGTCCATAAAGTTGGATTCTATCATGCCCAATTTCTACGGATTAATACTTCACCAGCCAGCTATTTATTTCCGGTCCGGTTTTGACCGACCGACCCCTCTTTCCGCAAGGCCGGAAATAGCAGCACTTCACGGATCGAGTGCTGATTGGTGAACAGCATGACCAGGCGGTCCATGCCCATTCCGAATCCGCCATTGGGTGGCATCCCATAGCGCATGGCTCGTAAATAGTCCTCATCCAATGGATGCCGCTCTGCATCCTCCTCTGCGTAGTCCCTACCCATTTCAAGAAAACGCTGCTCCTGATCGAGAGGGTCATTCAATTCGGTGAACGCATTGCACAGCTCAAACCCGGCCACATAGGCTTCAAACCTTTCCACGGTCATTGGATCGTCAGGTTTGGATTTTGCCAGGGGGGATATATCCCGGGGATAATCGTAAAGGAATGTCGGTTGGATCAATGTAGGTTCCAGAAATTCCGAGAGCAGGTAGTCAATCAACTTACCCCGGGTGGCTTTTGGATCGGGCTTCTTGCCTGTTTTGACGATGGCCTTTTGTAAAGACTCAGATGTCGGATGATCGGCAATATCAACCCCGGAGGTCTCACGAATTCCGGTTCGGAGTTCAAGCCGTTTCCACGGTGGAGAAAAGTCAATCTCATTTGCCTGGTATTTAATTTTCTGGCTACCAAGTACCCTGCCTGCGGTAAAAGAAATCATTTGCTCGGTGAGTTCCATTACCTGCAAATAATCCGCATATGCCCAATAAAATTCCAGTTGGGTGAATTCTGGATTATGTTTATACGAAACGCCTTCATTTCGAAAATCGCGCCCGATTTCATACACCTTCTCCAGGTTACCTACCAACAGCCGCTTGAGATACAACTCAAACGATATCCTGAGATACATATCCTGTTCGAGCTCATTGTGGTGAGTGATGAACGGTCTGGCAGCAGCACCACCATAGAGAGGTTGCAGCACTGGGGTTTCAACTTCAAGGAATCCCTTCTCTTCCAAGAATTCGCGTATCGCTTTGAAGGTCGCGGCCCGAATGCGAAAGGTCTCACGCACCTCGGGATTAACCGCCAGGTCTGCATAGCGCTGTCTTGCCCGCAATTCCGAGTCTTCGAGGGCAGCATGGCGTAAAACGCTTCCATCCGGTAGCGTTTCATCTTTCGCAGCCGGTAGCTGGCTGACAGCCTTAGCTAATAGTTTGAAATCACGAACATGCAGGGTAATCTCCCCCGTCTTGGTTCGAAACAAAATCCCGGAGGCTTGGATAAAATCACCCAAATCGTACAATTTATTAAACTTGTCGACTTGCTCCTGGCCAATTTCATTCATCCTGAAAAACAACTGCATCCTGCCACTGCCGTCTTCAATATGGGCGAAGGATACTTTTCCCATTGGGCGGACACCTCGGATTCGACCAGCCAGGGTGACCTTGAGCTCGCTTCCGGCGCTCTCTCCGGCTTTTTCAAAGGCGGTTATTGCTTCTAAGTTGGTGTGCGTTCGCTCTGCGCGGGTTGGATAAGGGTCAACTCCCTCAAGCCTTAGCTGTTCGATCTTCTGCAATCGAATTTTTTCCAGAGATGTGTATTCAGCCATGGTTCCCTACCTGCCGATCCCCTGCCGTGCATGGGAGGATATAAAAATAAAGCCCCGCGGCATGAACAGGCGCGCGGGGCAGAGTGTGAACGCTCCTGTCAACTGACCTTGATAATTTTAACCTTATATGGGCCAGAAGGCGTTTCCACCGTTACGACATCGCCTACCTTGTGGTTTAGGATGGCTTTTCCAATCGGGGACTCGTTAGATATCTTGCCTTCCCGGGGATTTGCTTCTGCAGCACCTACGATTGTATACGTTTCGTCCTCGTAATTGCCTTCCTTGATGGTAACTTTGGAGCCTACCTGTACGCTATCGCTTTTTTTACCGCCGCCATTCTCTTCAATGACGCGCGCAGTCGCCAGAAGTGTTTCAAGTTCCTGGATCCGGCCTTCTACGAACGCCTGTTCATTCTTTGCTGCCTCATACTCGGCGTTCTCGATGAGTTCACCACCTTCCATGGCTTCATGCAGGCGCTCAGCCACTTCCTGCCGTTTGACGGTTCGGAGGTGTTCGAGCTCATCTTGAAGCTTTTGAAAGCCCTCTTTGGTGAGGAAATTCGTTGCCATATGCATTACCTGCTTATGAAAAGTAAGCATCTCTGAATCAGAGATGCGGTATTTGCCCGGGGATTCCCCGTAAAGCCGTCCTAATATATCATAATTTAATTGTCAATACAAGCCCCGACAATTAATAGCCTGCCACTATTTCCCCAGGAAATGCGGAATGAGTAGAAATACCCTTCTTTAATTGGTTTCAAATACAGACAGTCGATAAGGTTTACCGGTTTAAAAATGAGGCGCAAAATCGGAGCAGATACTGTCTGGAAACCATAATAGTCAATAGCTTGGCTTGAAGAAACCCTTATGCAGAAGGCTGATCATGTCAACTGCAGCTTATCCAGTCTTCACGCACTCAATTCCCCACAAATAAACAATTCAAGTTAAACTTATTCGATGCCCGTAAATCGATCGGTTGTCTTTACCGCTCCGATGCGGATCGAACTGCAAGAATCATCCAGCCCCACCCTCCAGTCGGACGAGGTGCTTGTTGAGACGATCTGCTCAGCGATCAGCCCGGGTACTGAAAAATTGATATACCAAGGCAAGTTTCCAAAAAATATCAGCGATACAAATGATTTGATTAGCAGTTCAATTGACTATCCAATCTGTTACGGGTATGCCAATGTCGGTCGAATCAGGCAGGTCGGGAACCAGGTGAAGCCCGACTTGAACGGCCGGATGGTATTCGCTTTTCAGCCGCATACATCCTTGTTCTCTACAAATCCGGAAAAATTACTCTTTGTACCAGCGGATGTGACACCTGAGGACGCATGCCTTCTGCCGTTCGTTGAAACTGCTCTAAACACTGTCCAGGATGCTTCACCTTTGGTTGGTGAAAAAGCATTGGTGCTTGGCCAGGGAATTATCGGATTACTGGTTACCGCGATCCTGGACCAATTTCCTCTCGATAAGCTGGTAACAACGGATTATTATGCCCTCCGGCGGAAGGCTTCCAGGGCGATTTCTCAGCACGTGACAGCTTCCCTCGATCCGATGCAGGCTGATTATTTGGAGAAGATTGAGTCCCAATTAAACCAAGGCGCAGACCTGACCATTGAATGTACGGGCAACCCCGTTGCGCTGAATCATGCGATCCGGTCGACAGCATACAGCGGCCGGGTGATCATCGCATCCTGGTATGGTGAAAATTCAACTCCCCTCGATTTGGGGAGTACCTTCCACCGCTCCCGGATCAAGTTGATTTCCTCTCAGGTGAGCACGATCGCTCCGGAATTAAGCGGACGCTGGGATAAAGAGCGGCGGTTCAATTTTGCATGGAAATTACTGGCAGAGATAAAACCAGGAAAATGGATCACCCATCGATTTAAACAACAGGATTGTGCACAGGCTTACGAACTGATCTGCGATCATCCCGATGAATCGATCCAGGTAATCCTAACCTATAGCTGATCAATGGGATGGATGAGTAAAAATATGTATACACTTGCCCTTCGAAGGGAATTTATCGCCCGCCATTTCCTCATAGGCGGTGACTGGGGTCCGGAGAATTTCCCTAATTCACACCATTATGTTCTCGAACTTCGATTGAAAGGACCTGAGCTCGATGAGCATGGTTATCTCTGCGACCTGGTTGAAGTTGAAAAATGGCTCAACGAAAAGGTTGCTTATTTCAGCGAGAAAATGTTAAATGAAATGCCTGAGTTCCACGAGATTAACCCTTCTCTCGAACACTTTGCTCGGATTCTCTGCACTTCGTTGGCTGAACAGATTAAATCAACCGCGATCACAGGAGTAACTGTGATTTTATGGGAAAATACTTCAGCTTGGGCTTCTTTTGAGATCAACCGATACTGATTTGATTGAAACTGTCCATGCAATGAAAGTTGGACTGATCATTTATGGTGCAATTCAAAATTTGAGTGGCGGATATTTATTTGATCGCAGTCTTGTAAAATATTTAACCGATAGGGGGGACCAGGTGGATGTCATCTCAATCCCCTTCCGGAATTACCTTATACATCTACTCGACAATTTCAAGTACAGGTTACCCAGGGATTACGATATCCTGATCCAGGACGAATTGAACCATCCGTCACTGATCACTGCAAATTCACAAAACCATTCTTACCCGGTCGTCTGCCTGGTTCATCACTTACGCTCATCAGAATCCTGGCCAGTCTGGCAAGCGTGGTTTTATCGCTTCATCGAAAAGAGATATCTGCGATCCGTGGATGGATTTATTTTCAATTCCAAAACGACAGCAAGAGCTGTCCGAGGATTGATAGACAATTCCAAACCATCAATGATTGCTTATCCACCAACGGATCGTTTTGGAAATAACATCTCTCCCGGGGATATTGAAGCGAGATCTTTGAAATCGCCCTTTCGGCTGCTGTTCTTAGGTAATCTCATCCCTCGCAAAGGTTTGCACGTCATATTGGATGCGATGGCTGGCATTTTCCGTCGGAGACAGAGTTCCAGCCGTGCGACCACCCCACATACCGATCAGCGAATTCCTGATTTTGTACTTGACATCGTAGGCTCTATGCACGTCCAACCAGACTATACCCGCGTGATGCAAGAAAGGGTGAAGGATTTGGGTCTGGAGGCTAGGGTTCAGTTCCATGGCTCACTGGATATCGAACCGCTCAGGGAACTTCTTATTAACGCACACTTACTCGTGCTTCCATCCTCCTATGAAGGTTTTGGCATCGCATACCTGGAAGGTATGGGATTCGGGTTGCCCGCAATTGGAACAACGCAAGGTGCTGCGAGAGAGATCATCACAAACGGAATTAATGGATACCTGGTCGAACCGGAGAGCAGCAATGCCTTAATGGGAAAAATCCTCCAGCTCGATGGGGATCGAAAACTCTTGACTCGCATGAGCCTGGCTGCCCACCAACGATATCTTGCACAGCCTGCCTGGACTGATATTGCGGGCGGCATTAGAGAATTTTTATTCGAAATGACAACGAACAAAAGAGCTGCTGAATCGTAGCGCCAATGGTTGCTTAGCGCGATAAGGATAAATTACCTTTCTCGGGTGTTGTTCGTAATAACTCTAACCAAGTCATAAGTTGAATATTTATCCGCTCAATGATCGACTGCGGATCATTCAATGGTATTAATGAAAATTTGTCCAAACCATTATCATAGACCAAAAAAGCAACTTCTCATTTAGCTTATAATCACGAAAATTAAGAACTTAGGAAGGGTAATTCAAAGCATGAATTTCCTGATAACAGGGGCAGCTGGGTTCCTCGGCTCATCCCTCGCCAACCACTTGGCGCGCGAAGGCCACCAGGTTAGAGGCTTGGATGATCTATCCACTGGCGACCCACAATCGCTCGTGCCGGATGTCCACTTCACACGGGGTGATGTCAGCGATCGGCCAAAACTTTGGACATTATTGCAGGAAGTGGACGTAGTCTATCATCTGGCCGCAAGGGTTTCAGTGCAAGAATCCGTGCTCTATCCGCGAGACTATAACGCGGTCAATGTCGGTGGTACCGTCGCCTTGATGGAAGCTACACGGGATGTCGGTGTCCGAAGGGTCGTCCTGGCTTCCTCCGGTGCTGTTTATGGCGATCATCTTGTACAACCTCTGAAAGAGTCTATTACACCCGAACCAAGATCACCCTATGCGGTTTCCAAACTGGCGGCAGAATTTTATGTACGCACGATCGGCCGGTTGTGGGGTATCGAGACACTCAGCCTGCGAATCTTCAATGCCTATGGACCCGGTCAACATTTACCTGCCTCACATCCACCTGTCGTTCCTTATTTCCTCCGCCAGGCTTTGAGGAACGGAACGCTTGTGGTTCATGGCGATGGCAGTCAATCCCGCGATTACGTGTATGTCGACGATGTTGTTAGTGCCATGGTAGCTGCTTCAACCTCACCGAATGTCGATGGCATGGTGATTAATATCGGATCGGGGATTGCGACCAATGTCCAGGAACTTGTCAAATACGTCCTCTCCATCACCGAAGGTCAGCCCGAGCTTCTCTATAATCCTAAGATTACAGGTGGAGTTTCCCGGTTGACCGCTGACATCAGCCTTGCCCAGGAAAAATTATCGTTTCATCCGTCCATTAAACTGGAAGACGGCCTGCGTTTGACATTGCAGCGCGATCCAAGGCTGAGGAGCTGAGCTGCTTGGCAAAAACGTTGCCGCCCGCTTTTTATGATCGCCCAACCTTGACGGTTGCCAGGGAATTGATCGGCGCCCGACTCGTTCGGGTATTGAACGAAACCAGGCTTGTCGGAGTAATCCTGGAAGCTGAAGCCTATATTGGAGAAACAGATCTAGGCTGCCATGCCAAAGCTGGATTGACACCCCGCACCCGAATCATGTTTGGTCCGCCCGGTCATGCGTACGTTTACTTTACTTATGGAAATCATTGGATGCTAAACGCTGTCACGGAAAAAGAAGGCTTCCCGGCAGCCGTGCTGATCAGGGCTATTCAACCTGTGGAGGGGATCAAGGTAATCACCCGTCGTAGGAAAGGACGGGATACCTTTGGGCCGGGGAAATTAACCCAGGCGTTGGGAATTTCGGGCGAGGATAATGGCAAGGATCTGGCGACCCGTACGGGGGGATTATGGATCGAAGAGGGGATCGGCGTGCCAAATTCATCCGTTACGGTAGGGCCAAGGGTGGGTTTAAATAATGTGCCTGAACCTTGGAAATCCAAACCCTGGCGTTTTCTTGCCAGGATTCAAATATAGAAACCTGGTGATTTATTTAGAGGAGCTCTCATGGGACTATTGAATAATAAGAACGCTTTTATCTTTGGTATAGCAAACGAACGGTCCATCGCGTGGGGCATCACCCAGGCATTGCATCGTGAAGGCGCCCAAATCGGATTAAGTTATGCCGGCGCTGCGCTCGAAAAACGGGTCATGCCTCTGGCAGATAAAATTGGCTGTAAATTCGTGGAGGAATGTGACGTAACCCGTGATGAAAACATCACCCAGGTGGTTGAAAAAACGAAACAAGCTTTTGGAGGGATCGATATCCTGGTCCATTCTATTGCATTCGCAGGCAGGGAAGAACTCACCGGACCATTTTATAACACGACCCGTGAGGGATTCAAGAATGCTCTCGATATCAGCGTTTATTCGTTTATTGCGCTCGCCAAATGTTTTCAACCGATCCTGAATCACGGTGCCTCCCTGATCTGTATGACCTATTATGGATCGGTGAAAGTTGCTCCTCACTATAATGTAATGGGAGTTGCCAAAGCCGCCCTCGAAGCATCGACTCGCTATCTGGCCTATGATTTTGGGCCATCCAAGATACGAGTGAATGCCATTTCGGCCGGACCCATTCGTACCCTGGCTGCTGCCGGCGTTGGAGGATTTAGGGATATGTATAAACATTTTGCGGACATGTCGCCTATGCGGGAAAATATCACTATCGATGATGTAGGCAATGCCGCGGTGTTTCTGGCGTCCGATCTGTCCACCCGGATTACCGGTGAGACCTTATATGTTGACTCCGGTTTCAATATCGTTGGCGTCCAAATCAAACCGGATGAAAATGCAGAATAAGGTTCTCTGAACGACAGAGGACTGGAAATGATAAAATAAGGCGCTGTGGCGCCTTATTAATTCGAACCATTCACAACCCTGATCGTAAATGTTCAAGCGCAATCCAACGACCCCAGATGATTCTCAACCGGTCCAGGCTGTCGAACGGATCACATCCGTGCTTGGGCCAGGTGTGATCTGGCATGGTTCGATCAACGGGTCTGGCGGAATTCGGATTGAAGGAGCCTTCGAAGGTGAGATCGCATTGCGCGGCATGCTGGTAGTGGGTGAGACTGGCAGGGTGACTTGCCAGGATGTCCGTGCGAACATAGTGATTGTGGCCGGTGCGGTGAGGGGAAATATAACCACGCAAAAACTGGAGATCAGGGCTACGGGCCGGGTATGGGGTGACGTGGTCACAACCGCCTTTGTCACTGAGGAAGGCGCGTTTCTTCGAGGTCAAATTCGCATGGAAGACAAGGTTGATTTGGAGTTCGGTCCTGTACCGGAAACTGCACCCATGGATACCTCCGGCACCGAATCGATATCTCAAAATGACCTGCCCATCGAAGGCACGGACAATAATTCCGGTGGCGCGACAACTTTAGTCAGCAAGAAGCAAAACACAACATAATCCCTCTCCACAAACAGGACCCAAAAGGTTCGGTTCCGATGGGTCATATATACAAAGCATGAAATACAGCGAACTAGCGATCATCACGTTGCGCCAGTCTCCGAATATTGCCAGGACTATTGGGCAGGCATTTCTCATGCGGGCTGGCTATATCAATCGAGATAACTCTCTAACCCCGTTGGGCTCCATAACGGTTGAAAATTTAAAGATGCTGGCGGCAAATTCCGAGACTTCATTTCTTCAAGGATTGGGATTGGAGATTTATCAGGATCATGAAGAAACTTTTTCCATTAGCTCTTTAGGTGATGTTGAATTAATTTTCTGCCCTTCCTGCCGCTACGGTGACAGAGCTGAACAAGCCACCTTCAATAAAATGGATCCGGATGAGGAAAGTAAGCTCCCTCTGGAGGAGGTTTCAACACCGGGTTGTAGCACGATTGATTCGCTGGCTGAGTATCTGCACATACCAGGATCCAAGACCTCCAAAGCCATGATGTTCGTCAAAGTTGGATCGGACCAGTTCGTTTTCGTCGTAATACGCGGCGATATGCAGCTTAGTGAATCAAAATTAAAGAAAGCCCTCGGCGATTTTCGTCTCGCAACACCAGAGGAGATACAAAAAGCTGGCGCTCAGCCTGGCTATGCCTCTCCAATCGGATTAAACAATGTAACGGTTTGGGTGGATGATCTTATCCCAAAATCATACAACCTTGTCGCAGGTGCGAATAAACCAGGTTTCCATTATCGGAATTCCAACTATTCACGCGATTATGCTGCTGAGCGGATCTTGGACCTCAGCAAGGCTGAATGTGGATATCCGTGCATTCGGTGTGGTCAACCATTGAAATCCGGCAATGCTTTATTAATGGCTACGCGAAAGTCAATTGAGCTCGGGAATTTACTCTTCGTTCTCGCAGATATTTATCATGATGACAAGGGTCTTTGCCTGCCAAGAAAGCTCTCTCCTTTTGACGCATATCTGATGCACCTCCCTTCCAAGGAGTTGGATACCAAAGCTATCACGGAAAGCTTATACCGGGAGTTTGTTGCCAGGGATATTCCAGTTCTCTTTGACGACCGGGATGAGCGTGCGGGCGTTAAATTCAATGATGCCGATCTGATTGGTTCGCCTCTGCGCATCACCGTGGGTGATCGTAACCTTAAGAACGGGATGGTAGAATTGAAACCTCGTATTACAAATCAGACTCATCTGGTGGATATCGAGAAGCTGGGAGATACGAGATCTCGAGATTCTTTTTGGGATTGGATCAACCGGATCACGGGATGAATAAATCCTGCAATAATCAAAAATTTTTCTGATGTACCGACTTAATTCAAATTTGACCACCAAGCACATGTATATCCCGATGTCATCCCCCGATCTGAATGAGGTGGATCGCCAGGCTGTCATGGATGTCCTCCGTACATCCGAGCTTAGTCAAGGTGATAAAACCGTCGCGTTCGAGCAGGCCTTCCAAAAATTGACCGCGGCTAAGCATGCCATTGCGGTAAGTTCAGGCACTGCGGGGTTGCACCTGTGTGTCCGTGCTGCAGGAATCCACACTGGTGATCTAGTCATTACTACACCTTTCTCCTTCGTAGCATCCAGCAATGTGCTCCTCTATGAAAACGCAATTCCGGTATTTGTTGATATTGATAAAGATACAGGCAACCTTGATCCTGCACTCATGGAGGAAGCCATCCATGATCTAATACAGGGTGGAAAAAAAGTGCAGAGGTGGATACCGCGAAAAGGAGCGGAACACAAGCGAGACTTGAAAGCCCTCCTGCCCGTTGATGTTTTCGGTCAACCCGCGGATTATGAGGTTATCCAAGCCATGGCCAAGGCGCATGAGCTGACGATTATCGAAGATTCGTGCGAGGCTCTCGGGTCTACCTATAAACACAAACCTGCGGGTACATTTGGAGAACTCGGTGTATTCGCTTTTTATCCTAACAAACAGATCACAACCGGTGAAGGAGGTGTGATCATCACTTCGCGTGATGATCTCGCCGACTACATTCGGGCGCTCCGCAACCAGGGACGTTCACCTGGAGATACCTGGCTTCAACATACGCACCTTGGATATAACTACCGGATCGATGAGATGTCAGCAGCCCTGGGCGCAGCTCAGATGCAGCGGTTGGATGAGCTGGTCAGCAACCGGCAAAAAGTGGCAGCCTGGTACACCGAGCGCCTGTCCCAAACAGCAAGAGTACGCTCGCCATTCGTTTCACCGGAGACTACGCGCATGTCCTGGTTCGTTTATGTAGTGCAACTTGATCCTGCAATAGATCGAGATGCGCTCGCTCGAAATCTGGAAGCACACGGCGTACCCGTGCGACCTTACTTTCTTCCCATTCATCTGCAGCCGTATATGGTTGAAAGATTTGGTTATCGGGAAGGTGATTATCCAGTTACAGAAGAGATCGGTCGATGCGGCCTCGCTCTGCCCTTCTCAGGAATCATGACCGAACTCCAGGTGGATTATGTATGCTCAGTCATCCGGGAGGAGCTCAAGGATTCGCATTGAAACGGAGTTTAAAACATATCTCCGGATCGTCATTTAGTAAACCAGGCATTAGATGGAAAATTTGAAAACGCACCAATTTCCACCTCCTAAACGACGTGGGTTAGCGATCCACATCTCTTTGATCTTGGTTTTATCGATCGTTTCGATAACCGGCTTCTACTATCTCACCCGCGTGGAGGCTGGAAGGGATTTCCTTTTCTCGTTCCTGGCGGCAATCCTTCCCATCCTTCCGCTGCCATTCATCGGGTATCGCGCATATTCTCTTCAACGTGCAAATTACATAATCGATCGCAATCACCTTTCCATCCAATGGGGATTGCGGATGGAGGAGATACCTCTATCAGATATTGAGTGGATGCGGCCGGCTTCAGATCTTACCCACCCGGTAAAACTACCGTTGCTTTACATTACTGGCTCAATTACCGGGATGACAAAACATGAGGATCTCGGAGGGGTTGAATATCTGGCTTCTGATCCCGAACGACTCGTTCTGGTCGCAACCTCGAAACGCATCTTCGCCCTATCACCATCGGATCCCGGCTTACTGTTACAGACGTTCGCACGTGCAAATGAATTAGGAAGCCTGACACCTGTCATACCAAAATCGGTTTATCCCTCGTTCCTCATATCCCAGGCATGGGATCGGGGACTCATCCGATTCTTATGGCTTAGCGGGGCTTTGTTGATCCTGGGTATGTTCGTGTGGGTTACCCTGCTTATCCCCGCCATTAGCCGCGTGGCACTTGGATCCCAACCTTCCCGGGCGGGGATTGAAAGCGTGCCCTCTACTCAATTGATTCTGCTTCCGTTGGCGAGCCTCTTCTTGTTTCTGGCGGGCTGGTTGACCGGCTTATACCTATTCCGCTGGGATCGAGAACGACCGCTGGCTTACATCGTATGGGTCTCAGGCTCGCTGATGGTGCTTTTATTCCTGATCGCCGCCTTCTTCACAGTCACAACACCGGTCTGATTTCCAATAAACCGGATTGATTTCACGAACGCTGAAATGGATCGTTCGATAGATAAACGATGCAATTGTTCATTGGATTTTTCACCGCAGTCCTGATTGCGTACGTCGCGTTCAGGCTACGAAGCTTAACCGGATCCGGCGCGATCGCTGCAATAGCGATCGGTACAATTATTTTTGGTATAGGTGGTTGGCAGTGGGCAATTCTATTGCTGACCTTCTTCATCTCCTCTTCAGCCCTGACGAGGATTTACAAGAACAGAAACTCGGGCAGCGAGGATTTTTATGCAAAGGGTGGTCAAAGAGATGCGGGACAGGTGTTGGGAAATGGCCTGGTTGCCGCGTTTTTCGTGTTATCCCAGGGAACCCTGTTCGATGGTGATCTGGCTTGGGTGTGTTTCGCGACCGCACTTGCTGCGGTTAATGCGGATACCTGGGCCACCGAGCTTGGTGGGCTGAGCTCCAGTCGACCTCGGTTGATTACCAACCTGGCAGTTTCGGTTGAGAAAGGTACGTCGGGCGGTGTGTCCTCTGTGGGAACTTCTGCTGCATTCTTCGGATCCGCGCTGATAGGTCTGGAAGGAGCCCTTCTGTCACCCTCCGGCCTGGATTGGAACTTATTCCTACCGATCACACTTGCAGGTTTTGCAGCCTCCATGTTTGATTCAATATTGGGAGCCTCTGTCCAGGCTATGTTTTATTGCCCCGTAGATAAGAAGCAGACCGAAAAGCACCCCAAACACAGTTGCGGAACAACGACCAAACACATCCGCGGTTTGAAATGGCTGAACAACGACTGGGTGAATTTACTGGCAAGCGCTTCTGGTTTGATCATAATTCTCCCCTGGTTGTCATTCACGAATGGGTTTTGATGATTAAGATATTTGGGATTATCACCCTAAGCCTTGTTCTGCTCTCCATCGTTATTGGACTCGTAATTATGGCGTTTTTTGGATATTACAACCGTTATTGGTCCGATGACTGGTGCTACGAACGGGATCTGGAACATCTTGGTGTCCCACAAACCTTGAACGGTTATTTCTTTACTGGCGAGGATGCCATTCGTGGATATTCCACAAATCGCTACGGTCTTACAGCGATCACGGCATTCCTGTACATTTTCGGTCTTGCTGGTACGCAACTCTTGCCAGCTTTGATTATCACCTGCCTGGTCGGATTGTTGTACTTGATAATCAGCATCTCTCCAGTCAGGTTGGATATGCATTGGACAGTGAAGCTATTAATTGCCACTTTCTTTACCTATTTCTTGTTATTCTTCTCAACTCATCGTTTTCAAATTCTATATTGGCGGGCAGGTGTCCATTATTCCGGCACGATTATAGTCACCCTAGTCCTCCTTGGGTTGATCCTTTACTATTCAAGCCGTCAACAATCCAGTCGGTGGATATATGTTACCGCTGTACTCCCTGCTCTGGTCGGTGGAGGATTGTCGGAGATCGGCTGTGTTTACATGCTTACCGCATTTGCGCTCTTATGGATTGCAGCGTTTTATTTTAGAAAACAGGGAAAAGCATGGGCCTTACAGGCTTTTCCATTAGTCTCTTTCGTAGTTGGCTTGCTCCTGATCTCCATGTTGGCTCTGATCCTGTCACCCTCAAATGACCGTTATCGGGTTCACACAGATAACCCGATCCCATTTTATTTGATCCCATTGAAAGCTCCCGAATTCGCTCTTGCATTTATTGCTGACTCCATAAAGAGTCTGCCTCTTCCGCATCTGGTTCTGGCATTATTTTTTCTCATCCTCCCTAGTCTGGCTGATATCGACTTGGTCGCATGGACCATGTCTTCTAAAACCAGGATCGCCACGGGCATCTTCTTAACCTTGGGGATAGCCTTCATTTTAATAACCGCCATTCAAATGCCGACGACATATTTTTATGGTACCCAACCGGATGCGCGCGCCCAATCCTTGTCTCGCTTCACCATATTCATTTGTATTGCGGTCGTTTTCTTCATTTTAGGATCGGTATTAATCCCAGCGCGGAATACATTTGCTTTGGCTTTATGTTCGCTCGTAATGATAGGGATTGGTTATTACACGCTCAGAATGACTGCGATCAACCTCACCGGTTATCCGGGGTTCGTTCTACGATCCCAAGCCTGGGACGAACGGGATGCGATGATCAGAAATGCCGTGGCTGAAGGTCAATCCAATCTTGAAGTCCCGGTGATCGACACGCACGAGATCGATACCCGCGATCTCATCCGTTCAATAGATACAGACGAATGGGTTTCAAACTGCGCTACCGAGTACTACGGAGCCGAGGCCTTTCTGGCTATCCCTCCGTAACCGAGGATCGGATGGACCAATAATAAATGATTAAATTTCCGCTCCTCAGTGTCCATCGGCTTGAAATTTTCTAAAAGATTAGGAATGCAGAATGAATTACAAAAATATCACAATGACGAAGGATAAAAAAGTTGCCCTGGTTGCCCACGACAATAAAAAGCGTGATCTTCTGGATTGGGCAAAATTTAACCGGGTATTGCTTGCGCATCATTCCATTTTTGCCACCGGCACCACCGGAACGCTCCTGGAACATGAGATCGGACTCACGGTCCACAAGCTGCAGAGCGGACCACTCGGCGGCGACCAGCAAGTCGGCGCCAAGATCGCCGATAACGAAATCGATTTTCTGATCTTTTTTTGGGACCCACTCGAACCGCAGCCCCACGATCCCGATGTTAAAGCATTGCTCAGGATGGCGGTCGTATGGAATATACCTATTGCCTGTAATCGCGCTTCTGCGGACTTCATTATCTCCTCCCCATTAATGGACAGTATCTACAATAGGATCGTTCCGGATTATGATGATTACCGGCAGCGAACCGTTCAATAACCCCGGTTCAGATTTTCTTTGGTGGCGGGATGGGATTATCTACCAGATCTATCCCCGTTCTTTCGCCGATACTAACTCTGATGGCGTCGGTGATCTAAACGGCATCACCGAAAAGCTGGATCATATCGCCACTCTCGGCGTCGATGCGATCTGGATTTCTCCGATCAATCCTTCTCCCATGTATGATTTCGGTTACGATGTCTCTGATTATGAGAGCATCGATCCAGTATTTGGTAATTTAATGGACTTCGATCGGCTCATCGCTGAAGCCCATCGAAGGCGGATCCGCGTGGTCATGGACCTCGTTCTTAACCATACGTCACATTTACATCCCTGGTTTATCGCTTCACGGTCAAACAGGGATGATCCAAAGAGAGATTGGTATATCTGGAATGATGTAGGACCGTCGGGTCGCCTTCCAAATAACTGGCAATCCACTTTCGGTGGTCGGGCTTGGGAGTTTGATCCACGAACAGGCCAGGTTTATTACCATCAGTTCCTCAAGGAACAACCGGATCTGAATTGGCGCAATCCTCAAGTCCGTGAGCGGATCTACCAGGTGCTTCGCTTTTGGCTGAACCGCGGAGTGGACGGATTCCGGCTCGATGTTGTGATGTCCTATTTCAAGGATTCGCAATTCCGAAATAACCCGGTTAAGTTATTCGGCCTTTATGCGTTTGATCGACAGATCCACAAGTACGACCTTGATCAACCGGAAGTCATATCCGTCCTCCAGGATTTCCGGGAAGTGCTCGATGAATATCCGGAACGAATGGCAGTGGGCGAAGTGATCGATCTCGACATGGCCCTTCGTTATGTTGGCCGGGACAAATTGCACCTCGCTTTTAATTTTGATTTTTTGAGACAACCTTGGAACGCAGCCTCGTTCCATCGGAGTATCCTCAGGTATATCCGCCGCTTACCCTCTGATGCACAGCCGTGTTTTGTCCTTGGAAACCACGACGTGAATCGTTTCCCCTCCCGGTTCGGCGCTGGAATCCACTCGGATAATCGGACGAAGGTGGCAGCCACACTCCTCCTAACCTTGCCAGGAACGCCATTCATTTATTATGGCGAAGAAATTGGTATGCAGAACACCCCCATCCCTCGAGCTGATATCCAAGATCCGCCAGGCTGGCGTTTTTGGCCATTTTATAAAGGCCGTGATCCCGCCAGGACACCGATGCAATGGACCGCAGATAAAAACTCAGGATTTACAACCGGTATACCCTGGCTCCGATTGAATAAAGATTTTCAAATTCGCAACGTCTCGACCCAGAATGCGAATCCGGAGTCGATCCTAAACTACTACAAAAAGATGATTAGCCTTCGAAGGATTACTCCCTCATTACGACAGGGCAGCTACCAGCCCGTAACCGGCAAACCCTCGCAGGTGCTTGCGTATCTTAGGCAATATTCTTCCGAGAATTGCTTGGTCATCCTAAATTTCAAAAATCGTAATATCAATTTTCTGATTCCTCAGCCACCCGCGGACACAGTCTGGGATCTGCGTTTGAGCAGTCGCCGGGCTGAACCTGTTCGATCATCTGGTGGAGAATTTACGCTTCATCCGTTGGAGGCTTGTATTTTCAGCGCTATCCAGCGCTGACCCCAAAGGTCTCTTGCTTGATCAAAACTTTGCCGTTTGAAGTTCGACTCTCCAGTGTCCATGGATCAGGTGTTTTTGCAACCCAGCGCATCAGCAAAGGGAAGCGGATCATTGAATATACGGGTGAGAGGATCAATTCAGATGAAGCGGATGCGCGTTATGCGGATGACCATGGAGAACATCCCCTGGTTCTGCTCTTTACCGTCAATAAGCAGATATTTATAGATGCTGCTGTTGGAGGGAACGAATCCAGATTCATCAATCATTCCTGCCAGCCCAACTGCGAAGCGGTGAACGCTGGTGGCAGAATTTTCATCCAGTCCTTGCGGCCAATCGAACCTGGCGAAGAATTAAGTTATGACTACAATTTGGAACTTGAAGAAGGCGATAACCAGGACAAGGATCGTTACCTCTGCCTGTGCGGAACGACAAATTGCCGCGGCACCATGCTTTCGCCTTCATCCCTGACCGGACGTATATCAAAATAACCGCAGTTCACTTCCAGATCTTGAAATCTTTCAAGATTGAGTCACCCAGGAATTCTTTTACGATGGAATTCTCTGGTACTAAGGTATCATCGATAGGCAGGAACCACTCCAGAAATGCAAGCAGCCTTTTCGCCTCAATATATTCGGGTATGCCGAACGGGACCATTCGCAATAATGGTTCAACCTTCGGCTTGAGTGCTGAAAGTTCATAGACCGTCGCCGAGTTGAACATCACATCACAGTTTTCCTGGTAGGGAAAAATGTAGCGTTTCTCCCCCTGTCGTACTGACTCCCAGCGCGAGATGGTTTCAACTGCAGAATAGCCTCGTTCACGTGCGTCTCTCACAATGCGCCGTATCAAACGGGTATCCGTTGTGGAAACCCGGTTATGCCTGTCAAGGTTGATCTGGGTCAGGGCTGAAACGTAGATCTTGAACGACCTGCGGGTTAGGGAACCAGGTATCAAGTTTGGGTTCAATCCGTGGATGCCTTCGAAGATGATAGGCTGATTTTTATTGAGGTGCACGACTTCACCCGATTCGCGCATGCCTGTCTTGAAGTTATAGCGCGGCAATCGAACCGGTTTACCATCGATCAATCGCAGGATATGGCGGGACAGTAGTTTTAGATCCAGAGCACGGATCGATTCGAAATCTGGTTTCCCATCCGGCCCCAACTTTGTTTTCGCCCGCTCAAAGAAGTAATTATCCAACTCCAAGGGAAATGGTGAAACGCCCTGGGCGAGCAGCTGGATTGCCAGTCTTCTGGAGAATGTGGTTTTTCCAGAAGACGATGGTCCGGCGATTAGTATGATGCGCGAGCGGTGTTTCACGATACGCTGGGCAATGTCTGATACATTAAGCTCGTGCAGGGCTTCAGATACCAAAACGAGCTCATCCATGCGGCCTGAACCGATGGCGTCGTTTAATGCGCCGACATTATCGATTTCGAGTTTCGAGAGCCAGTCGCCATATTGGCGGAAGGCAGCCAATAATTTGGGATATTTCTGCATACGCTGCAGACCCGAGGGTGTGTGACGCCGGGGAAACTGCAGCGTGAATCCCCCGCTGGCCGCGGACAACTTGAACCATTTTAAATATCCTGTGGAAGGGACCATATAACCGTGGTGGTAATCCATCCGCTTTCCAAATTTGTATAGCGTCAGGTATCCCTTCCTGCGGTAACGAAGTAAATGCACTTTATCCTGGTAACCCATAGACTTGAAGTATTGGATCGCAGCTTTGAGAGGTACTTCCATTTTTTCAATGGGCAAGTCACGACGAACCCACTCCCGCATATGCCTGGAGAGGCGTTCCAATTCAGCCGTTGTGAGCGATTTTCGTCCGCTGACTTGGCAGTAGTATCCACCGAATGAAATCGAGTGGTCGATGGTTAATTTAGCTCTCGGGAACAGCTCTGTGAAGGCCATCTCCAGCATGAAATTGAGGGATCTCCGGTAAATCCGTGCACCATCCGGATCGGCCGTGGTAATCGGTCGCATATTCGATTCTTTATGGATGGGAAAGGTTAATTCCCTTAACTCGTTATCTACGACCGCAGCCACAACAGGCGCTTTTAGATCGATCGCCTGGAGGAATTCAGCAGCTTTGGCACCTCGCGGACCGGAGATGACGCGGCCATCAGCAAGATGGACATCAACGAAAGAGTTCGGGCTGACCAAACTAAACTGGGATTCTGATTTCATTCATGCTTCGATTTCGGACGGGAGATTCTAACACTTCCCACTCCTCAAGTGTATTACTGATCGACCAATGTGTAGGTTAAAGAAATATTGCTAAAAATGGGTGGGAATCAAATTTGACTGATTAATTTGCCGGGTTGATGTTTATACTCATCGATCGGGATGACCCCCGAAGTCAAATCCAGGAGAATTTTTGTCAGTCTTTGGTTCACAGGAGTTGGTATTCCTAATTTCTCACCTTCCCTGGCAATCGCACCGTGCAAATAAGCGACTTCGCTTTTTCCCCGCCCGCTGTGTAAATCTATATGGAAGGAGGGCATCTTACCTCCTCTCCCCGTACCCGCGGACCGCGACAAAAGCGGTTTGGACAACCAGGTTGGCAGCCGCGTCATGAAAGCCAAGACCCGCACCGGTGTGCCCGGCAGGTCGACTACTGTTAGATCCATCGCTTTCATAACCGCAAGGCATTCAGCCAGCATTCGTATTTCCAATCGAAACATGCCGTGATGTGCCAATACCTGGGATGGAGGCCAATCCAGGATCGCTGAAGTTGGATTCGCAATCAGGTTGGTTAGCATCTTTGACCATTTCATGCCCGGTCCATCTGCATAGATTCGACAATTAAGATGCGCATCATCCAACGCCAGGAACAGGATTTCCGATAGCTCGTGACCTCTGGCTACTCCGATACCTCGCTGTTTCTCGAGCATGATATCCCCTACCCCGCGTTTGCTAATTGCTGTGGTAACCGAACCATAGATCACCCTCTCGATACCCAGCACCGCACCGATCGCTTTCTCGTTCTCAACGCCGTTCGATAAGCATAAGAAGGGCGGCAATCTGTCCGCATAAGGTTTAAGTTCACTGAGGGCAGCTGCTGTATCGTAAGACTTTAGGGCGAACAGAGCGACATCAAAAGGACCATACTGCACAGCTTCTTCAATTGATCCTGTAGCCTTGAACGCCATCGGTCTGACGAAGGAAGGAGTAGTACGCCTCCTATTCTTATCGGCGGAGAGGTCCAGGCGTAGCCCGCGTTTATTTAGTTCATCTACGACTTTGGGTTTTTCTAAATATACAACGGTGTGTCCAGCCAGGATGAGACTTCCGCCAATATAGGTACCTATTGCTCCAGCGCCAAGCGATAGGATCTTTAAGGGTCGGTTTTCTAAAGGTTCATCCGTGCTCATGGAGTGGTATTAATTTTCTAAATGGTTGAGGCGGCATTAATTTCTGGGGTCTTCTTCCCTGGATTCTGGTGAGTGGCAGTGGTCGTTCAAAGAATCGATTGTCCACCGGTGTTGGCTTGGAAAGTAAATCAAGCGGGAGAAGCTGGTGTTCCTGAATTGGAAACGGAGTCCGGCAGATTTGGCATGCGGCGTGATGCCCACTACTGCATGCAAGGCTTGATTAAGAATTCCTCCGTGTGAGACAACCAGATATTGACCAGGTGGCCGGTTTAGCAATTTGTTCAAAGCCTGGCCCGCCCGTAAAAACAACATCCAATCCCCTTCCCCATTGATTCCCATGGGATCAAACGGATTGCTTAGTTGTGTCTGGGGGAATTTTTCCTTAAACTGGGCCGAGGTGAGGCCGGCTATTTGACCGACATCTCGTTCCATCCAAAGTGGGTCTGCTTCAACCTTTACATTTAGCATGCTCCCGATGATCTCGGCAGTCTCTTGGGCACGTCGCAGTGGACTTGTTATGATCAGATCAAAGCCTACCTTACCGATCCTCCATCGCTCAGCCACAGCCTTCGCCTGGCTCCGGCCTTCATCCGTGAGCGCAAAGTCCAATTGACCTTGCCATATATCTTGAGCATTGGCCACTGATTCCCCATGTCGCAGAAGCGTGATTACATAAGGCTCCCTGACTTCCGCCTCACTTTTCTCCGAAGTCCTGGCCTCATCCGCCTTCATTGTGCTCACCTTTTTTTATCAGATAAACAGGCCGCCTTTTTACTTCCTGAAAAATAAATCCGACATAAATTCCGATAAATCCTACCATGGCCATTAATAGTCCGCCTACGATGAGGACAACGAACATCAGAGAACTCCACCCGGGCGCCAGGTTTGATGTTTGTCCGGTCACCCAGAATGAGAGCACATAAAGCATTTCCAGCAAAGCCAGGCAGATCATCAATGCACCCAGGCTGATTCCGATGTATAGCGGGACCAATGAAAAGGAAAAGATGGCATCCATGGCCAGTCTAAGTCTTTTCCGAAATGAATATTTTGTTTGCCCGAGGATACGATCCGCGGGTTGATAAGGGAGGATCACAGATTTGTAGCCTATCCAGGAAACCATGCCGCGCAGAAAGCGGTGGTATTCGGGCATCGATTTGAGCGCATTGACTGCGTCACGGGATAAAGCGCGAAAGTCCGCAGAGCCTGGAACAACCTGAGTTCCGCTCAGGATGTTCATCAACCGATAGAACGTAGCGGATGCCCATTTTTTAAATGAGGCAGGTACCGCCTCATCCATCCTTTGGGTTTGAACGATATCGTACCCCTGCTCGAGAAGATCGATCATCTGCGGGATCATTTCAGGGGGATGCTGACCATCCCCATCAAGTGTGATCACAGCCTCGCCTGTAGCTGCGTCCATACCTGCGGTCAGTGCAGCCTGGTGACCAAAGTTTCGGCTGAGGCTGAGAATCTTTACGCGTTTGTCTTTCGTTGACAACTCTTCCAGCACGTGCAGGGTGTTGTCTGTTGAGCCGTCATTAACATAGATGATGCAAAGTTCCCGGTTCAGGTTGGTTATCGCGGAGAGCAGCCGCGTATGCGTATGGCCGATGACCTCGGCTTCATTGTATACAGGGATGACGAGATCGATGCTAAGCTTTTTTTTACCAACCATTGAATTCATTCTAACATTATTGATCGTCGGCAATTTCCTCATCCACAAGCCGGATCAGATATTCCCCATAACTGTTATGGCTTAATGCGTTCCCCAGCTTTCGGAGCTGATCGCGATCGATAAATCCCATCCGATAAGCGACCTCCTCCGGGCAGCCAATCATCAATCCCTGGCGTTCCTCCACCGTTTGAACAAAATTGGATGCCTGGAGCAGGTTTTCATGGGTACCCGCATCGAGCCAGGCGATTCCACGGCCCAGAGGCTGAACCCTGAGGAGACCCTGGTTCAGATAGGCACGATTGATGTCTGTTATCTCTAGCTCTCCTCGGGCAGAAGGCTTAATTTTTGCTGCAATATCCAGGACTTGGTTATCATAAAAGTACAATCCGGGGACGGCGTAACGGGATCGCGGCTTGAGAGGTTTTTCCTCCAGGGTCAATGCTTTGCCGCTGTCATCAAACTCGACAACCCCGTAAGAACTTGGCTCCCTGACCGGGTAGGCAAAGATCATCGCCCCTTTGGTTATCCGGGCGGCTTCCCGCAGGTAATCCCAAAGCCCCGTGCCAAAAAAAATATTGTCCCCAAGGATCAGGCACACGCTTTCCTTGCCGATAAAATCCGAACCGATGACAAAAGCATCTGCAAGTCCTCGAGGGGAGTCCTGATGGATGTATTCAAACTTAATCCCCCATTGACCCCCATCACCAAGCAAACGCTTATAAAGGGGCAGG
>Ga0154778_1170_pt1 | contig 24446 bp, 23 predicted proteins | sample Rifle2008BG16ft_FD_105786 | JGI IMG/M metagenome (GOLD analysis project Ga0154778, IMG submission 105786) | Chloroflexi bacterium RBG_16_51_16 | reverse complement strand
CCCGCCTGAACGCGGAATCAGAGCTGGCTCTCGTGTTCGAATCCGAAACTCCCTTCAGTACCATTCGTTCACAAGCAAGTGATCTACTCACTCACCTCGAAGAGGAGAGTAACACCAGGGATTTTGAACTCGGATCGGACAAGGCAAGCAGCATGTCACCCAGGCATCCAACCGGGGAATTAAGATCTGCCTTTGAATTCTCTGAAGACGAAGAGGTTGATGAGAGCGGAGTGGATCTGCCACCCATCTCTGAGATCCTGACCAATGTTCCTTCACCGGATCCTTCGATATCGCAGCCGGGTGAGGGACGAAATGGGCAGGGCATCCAGTGGCCGCGTCGTGAACAAAAACAGGATGCAGGCACCGGGGAAACCAAGGAAGCTTCGCCCCTCTCCAATGCGCAGGTTTTCAATCTCGAAGGAAAACCTGAGAAATCACCCCTGAGCTCCCGAGTAAAATCAACTCCCGCCTCCAGCCAGGTACAAGGGTCTGGGAAATCTTCAGAGTTCGATGTCACCCGCTTAAGCCCGACGACGGATGCAACCCGGAAGATCACCCTCGAACCGGTTACAGCGGGTCTCTATCACCTGGTGTATGCCTGCTTGTTCGTACCCAGGTTCTCCCATCATTACCTGACCGGGGACCTGGCGGATAAATTGTCGGAGTGGCTGCCAAACGTGTGTGTATCATTTGGCTGGCGGCTTGAATCCCTGGCCGTACGTCCCGAGTATTTACAATGGGTGGTTAACGTTCAACCGAATACCTCGCCCGGTTTTGTCATGCGCATGATGCGCCAACACACCAATGAAAAAATCTTCCAGACCTTTGGGAAAATAAAAAAAGAAAATCCCTCGGGTGACTTCTGGGCGCCGGGATACCTGATCATGGGCGGCAGTAATCCACACCCGCCGCAACTGGTTCGCGATTACATAAAACAAATTCGGATCCGCCAAGGTTTGGAAGCAAATCGCTGATTTTAGGAGCGAGCATAATCAATACAAGACAGGCAGATCATATGCCTGTCTTTTTCTTTGTGAACCCTCGCCAATAATCGATAACCGGGATGATTCGGAGCTATTCTTAAATAATTCGTCCTGTTTTATGGTGTAATCAGAACTCGGAGAAATTATCGAAGAAATTAGACATACTTCCTAAAGGAACCATCCCATCTATCACAATGATGGTAAGGTGAGTAAAAAGGTGTAACCCTTTTACTCTAAAAGGGTTGTCAGATTCATTAAAGGTATAGCAGAGATGGGCAAAGGCATTCAATCTTTCCAGCAGAAAATAGTCCTGATAACCGGCGGTTCTAGCGGGATCGGGCTGGCACTGGCGCAGGTCTTATCTCAAATGGGTGCGCGGCTCTGGCTGCTGGCGCGGCGTGATTCTGAATTATCGAACGCAATTAAGCAATTGAACAACCCCACAGATCACCGTAAGATCGCTGCGGATGTATCGGATTGGACACAGGTTGAATCTGCAATAAAAAAAATCGAGGCGGAACGCGGCCTGCCTGACCTGATTATCAATTCGGCGGGTGTTACTCATCCTGGTTATGTGCAGGATATACCGATTGAGATTTTCCACGAAATGATCGAGATCAACTACCTTGGAACCGTCCATGTTATCAAGGCGGTTATGCAAGGGATGATCGCCCGCCGTTCAGGGTACATTGTAAATATCAGCTCGACGGCGGGATTTATCGGCGTTTATGGTTATTCAGCTTACGGCGCATCCAAATATGCCGTGCGCGGTTTCTCGGATGTACTGCGTTCCGAATTAAAACCGCTCGGCATAGGCGTATCCATTGCCTTCCCACCTGACACCGATACACCTCAACTTGCGTACGAGAACAAGTTCAAACCCTTTGAAACCAAGGCGTTGACCGGCACTGCGAAAGTATTATCCCCACAGGTTGTTGCACAGGAAATTATTCGGGGTGTTCAGCGCGGCAGATACGTAATCATTCCCGGCTTGGAAAACAAGTTGATCTATCGCCTGGTTAGCTTATTCGGAGATGGTGTCTACCCCATTTTGGACACCATGATCGCGAATGCACGCCGTTCAGGACAATCGAAAAACAGCAAGCTCAATTCTTAAATAAACATTCGAACAACCAATCATAACAACGGTATCAGCTGGAAAGAGGTGTTGATATGGATATATTCGCCAAGAGCCTGGAATTTACCGCCGCTAAGGAGGCCATGAAGACCGGTCTCTATCCTTATTTCATCCCGATGACCGAGAGTGAGGGGACCGAGGCGGTGTTCCACAACCATCGCCTGATCATGTGCGGCTCCAACAATTATCTCGGTTTGACAACTGACCCGCGCGTCCGGCAGGCAGCCATCGAAGCCATCCAGCGATTCGGCACAAGCTGCACCGGTTCCCGTTTTCTCAACGGCACCCTGGAACTGCATGAACAGCTCGAACGCGAACTGGCAGAGTGGGTGGGCAAGCCGGCGGCACTCGTTTTCTCGACCGGGATGCAGACCAACCTCGGGACGATCAGTGCGCTGGTTGGAAGGGGTGACGTGATCATCCTGGATAAGGATGATCATGCAAGCATCGTGGATGGTGCGCGGCTGGCGTGGGGTGAGACCAAGCGATACAAACATAATGACATGAAGGACCTGGAGAGGATCTTGAAGAATGTACCCAAGGAAAGCGGAGCCCTGGTGGTGGTAGATGGACTTTACAGCATGGGAGGTGATCTCGCACCTCTGCCCGAACTCGTCCCTTTGTGTCGTAAATACGGGGCACGCTTGATGGTAGACGATGCCCATGCAACGGGTGTGCTGGGCGGCGGACGCGGCACGGCCGCGCATTTCAATTTGACCAGTGAGGTGGACCTGATCATGTCGACTTTCAGCAAGTCGTTTGCTTCGCTGGGCGGCTTTATCGCAGGGGATGAGGATGTCATCCATTACATCAAACATTTCGCCCGATCCCTGATCTTCAGCGCCAGCATCCCTGCAGCGAATGCCGCCGCAGCCCTGGCGTCCCTCAAGATCATGCGCGAGGAACCGGAGCGCGTACAACGATTAACTCAAATCGCGGATCGGATGCGGGCGGGTCTCCGAGGATTGGGATTTGATATCGGCAAGACGGTTACACCCATCATTCCGATCCTGATCGGAGATGATACGCGAACGCTCCTGGCCTGGAAATCATTATTCGACAACGGTGTATTCGTTAATCCCATCCTTTCACCGGCAGTTCCGCAAGGCCAGCAGCTCCTGCGCACCTCCTACATGGCAACTCACACCGATGAACAATTGGAGCGGGTCCTCGAGATATTTGGACGCGTGGGTAAATTGCTCGGCTTAATCCAATAAGATGACAAAATCGCCCAAATTTTGGACATTCGTCATTTGACGAAGGGCACAGGATGGATTAATTTATGTGGGAATTTTCACAAAGGAGAAGATTCCCATGACCATGAAGATCAATGAGGAATGCATCGCTTGTGGCGCGTGTGTCCCGGAATGTCCAACCGAATCCATTAGCGAGGGGGATGGCACCCTGTATGTCATCAACCAGGAGACTTGCGTGGAATGCGTCGGCCATCATGATTCACCTCACTGCGTAACGGTTTGCCCGGTAGAATGCATCGTTAAAGCATGATCGTTGAAATCAGCTTGGAAGTGCAAAATCGGTAATTTGGTATAATTTTTGACAATTGAATATAAACCTTCGGGGCAGGGTGAAATTCCCGATCGGTGGTAAAGCCCACGAGCGTTCGCAGCGCGATGCCTACATCGCTTTTAGGAGCGCAGGATCCGGTGGAACTCCGGAGCCGACAGTGACAGTCTGGATAGAAGAAGGTGGCGGCAGATCCTTACGGGTCTGAAATTGCCGGTTGCCCCCGAAAACGAAATTGTTTTCGGTTTTTTTTCGCAGCCTCAGACCCGCCTGGATTCCAAAGCGGTACGCGGTGCTGATTCTGCCAGCCGGGTGCAACACCGTTTGCACGCCGAGATGCCTCGCAGGTAAAAGATGCGAGGTATTTTATTTATATCGATGATCACGAACTGATCCTGCGATGAAACCATTCTTAAAATCTTTTCTGAGGGTGCTCGAATGGCTGCTGCCTCTCGCAGGCTTTCTTGTTATTTGGCAGAGCCTGAGCACCTGGCTCGATTTGCCTGCATTTATTTTCCCTTCCCTGGATGTTGTCTGGACTCGTTTTACTCAGAGCCTGTTGAACGGCAGCCTCTTGTATCACGGCAGCATCACCCTGATCGAAATTATGCTCGGCTTGTTAATCGGTTCCCTCGCGGCTACCTTCCTTGGCTATCGCATCGCGAGGTCGCCGCGCCTCGAACGCGCACTTTCACCTTATCTTGTGGCGAGCCAGGCCATACCCATCGTTGCCATTGCCCCCCTGTTGGTGATTTGGCTTGGGCCGGGGATGTCCTCCAAGGTTTTTATCTGCTCCCTGATCGTGTTTTTTCCAATTTTGGTCAACACCGTTGTGGGTGTGCGGGCTGTGCCGGTCGCCCTGCATGATCTGATGCACTCCCTGCGTGCTTCGCGGTGGCAGATCCTGTGGAAGTTGGAAATCCCAGCCGCCCTGCCGGTATTCCTGGGAGGATTGCGGATCGGCGCAACGCTCTCGGTCATCGGCGCGGTGGTGGGTGAACTCGTCGGCGCAGACCGCGGGCTGGGATTTCTGGTCAATGTCGGGCGCGGTCAGTACGATACCGCGCTGGTATTCGTGGCGGTGTTCACCCTGATCTCGCTGGCGCTCGGATTGTATGGAATCGTAGCCTGGATCGAACACCAAACACTGGGCTGGCAGGAGTGGAGGCGTGGTAGCCTTTAGTCGAATGGACTGTGTCGTATTGTCTGCTGATGCGTTGCTGTTCATCAGATTTGAATAAGATCATGGATTGATCTCAGGAAACAGGCGTGGCTACCAATAGATGTTCTCGTGGAGAAACAAGTATGTTGCGTAAAATTGCCTCTTTAACCATGTTATTGCTGTTTGGATTGACCTCTTGTCGTTGGCCAGGACCGGATCGGCAGCAGGTCAAACCTGGGGAGGACGGTTCGGATCAGACCGTACAAATCCGTCTGCCGATGGGCTATATACCAAATGTCCAATTTGCTCCATTTTATGTGGCGGTCGAAAAGGGATATTTCAGAGAAGCCGGGGTCGAAATTGAATTCGATTACTCCTTTGAGACGGATGGCGTGGCTCTTGTAGGCGCAGGCGAACTGCCCTTCGCCCTTGTATCGGGCGAGCAGGTACTCCTGGCACGTGCCCAGGGACTCCCCGTTGTATACGCGGCGGCATGGTTTCAGCAATATCCAATTTCGGTTGTATCCAAGATTGCGGAGGGTATAAGAAACCCCCAGGATCTGGTGGGCAAGAAGATCGGTTTACCGGGCTTGTTCGGTGCGAATTATGTCGGGTTGCAGGCGCTCCTCTTTTCAGCCGGAATGAAGGACACGGATGTCAGCCTCGATTCAATCGGATTCAACCAGGTAGAAGCGTTGGCGACGGACCAGGAGCAAGCCGTGGTGGTGTACACAGCCAATGAACCCATCCAACTTCGCGCACTTGGGTATGAGTTAAATGAGATTCGGGTTGCTGATTTCGCCCGGTTGGCATCGAACGGAATCCTAACAAATGAGAAGACCATTTCCGAAAAACCTGAACTGGTGCGCGCGTTTGTCGGTGCATTCCTCAAAGGCCTGGCGGATACTCTCGCCAGCCCTGAACCAGCCCTGGAGGCATGCAAACCCTATATACCCAATCTTTCAGAATTGGATCCGGAAGTTCAAAAACAGGTATTGGCTGCTTCCATCGAATTATGGAAAACCGACCACCTCGGTGAATCCGATCCCCAGGCGTGGAAAAATATGCATGATGTTCTGTTAAGGGCCGGATTGATATCTGTTGAATTGGATGTAAGCAGAGCGTTCACGAATCAATTCATCCCGTGATGAAATTCATATCGATGTTCATATTTATCGATCTCGCAACTCAATTTCTCACATAAACCATTTGTAACATGTCATCGGTCATTCTCAGGATCCAACAACTGGGCATTGTATTTAAAGACTCGAATAGCGGTTTGCGCGCGCTCGAAGATGTCTCGTTCAATGTGCATTCCCGTGAATTTTTGTGCGTACTTGGACCCTCTGGATCAGGTAAGACAACCCTCCTGCGATTGATTGCCGGCTTGCTGCCAGCATCCACCGGACAGATTTCGTTTTCAGAATTGAAGCAGCCAAGGATCGGCATGGTATTTCAGCAAGCCAACTTGATGCCGTGGCGCACGGTGCTCGAAAACATTATGCTGCCCCTCGAAGTCACTGGTGTCGACGAAGTGCATGCGCGTAAAAATGCCCGAGATATGGTGGATTTGGTTGGTTTGACCGGGTTTGAAGATTCCTGGCCGCGGGATTTATCCGGAGGGATGGCGCAGCGGGTCGCTTTGGCCCGCGCCCTCATTCACGATCCAGACCTGCTTCTCCTGGATGAGCCCTTTGGTTCACTCGATGCACTGACGCGGGAACGGATGTGGACGGAATTGTCACGCCTCTGGCAGGCGCAACAAAAGACCGTGATCATGGTCACGCATTCCATCAATGAATCTCTTTTCCTCGCGGACCGCGTGCTGGTATTGACACCCCGCCCCGGCAAGGTCAAACTTGAGCTGACCGTGGATATCCCGCGGCCGCGCAACGACGATATCCGTTACACACCCCACTTTGGAAAGCTTGCCCGGCGGTTGAAGGAAGCGATTGGCTGATGGCTGTTACTCAGCCTGCGATAGAAGGTAATTCTGCAATCCCATCTGGCCGATCTGATCCAGCTGAGCCTCCAGCCAATCCAGGTGTCCTTCTTCGTCTTTAAGATTGGATTCGAAGAGCTCGCGTGTGCCATTGTCACCCAGGTCCAGACACTGGCGGATGTTCTCGTTGTAATCCTTGATAGCTTGAGTTTCCCCGGCCAGGTCATTCTTTAACTGCGCCTCAACATTTTCACCAATGTTGATCTTGCCCGGTTTGCTGACGACCGGCATCCCTTCCAGGAAGAGGATGCGGGCGATCACGCGTTCCGCATGCTTCATTTCATCGATGGCGCGCTTCTCGATAGCTTCATGCAGGTGCTTGTACTCCCAATTAGCGCACATCTCTGAATGGACCATGTATTGACTTATGGCGGATAATTCATCCGCCAGGACGGAATTCAAGAGCGAGATGACTTTTTCATTGCCTTTCATGATTTCCTCCACCGGTTGCTGACTTGAGCTGTTTTGAATAAATAATGTAGCCTGTGGCGGAGTATACATCATCCGCTTTATTGAGGAGTTTTCCCAACCTTCACTGGTGTCAAATTACTGGATTTAATATGAAGATAATCAGCAAGAATACCCACTTACGATATCCAGATAACATACCTCAACGAGCCGTCTTTATATCGTCCGGTGATCTACCAACAACCGGATAATGGGAGGACAACACCTACGAGCATCGCAGAACCAATGTCTGTATTCATAGCATGGGTCGCAATTGAGGCATGTAACTTCATCGCAGGTATATCAAGCCGGACACCGGTTACCCTGAGGTCGGGCTCAGGTTCATCCACCGCCGAATAGCCCTCGCTCCACCAGAAAGTCTTTTGTGAATAACCCTCACCGGAAAGCGGCAGTCCTGTCCACTCGCCAGACTCAGGCAGAGAGGTCCATAGTTTGTCCGTACCAAACCAAAATTGACCCGGCAACATACTCATTCCCGTTGTAGTTGGAACAAGGGACGACGCACCATTTTTTGTAACCGGGCAATCGGCGATGGACTGAATGGATTGATCATCATTAACAGTAGTTGGGATATCAGTCTCGTAGTGATTAAGATCCGAATCTCGGCGCTCTGCAAAAGGAGTATTGCAGGCGGTAATCATAAGAGTCATGGGAATTAATAGGGCTAGGTATCGCATCAAATCCTCCGTTACCTGGTTTACACGGTTCAATCATATACACCGATCGGGCATAAAGTGTTCCCAAATCCAATATTAATCGTGGAGGCATTTCGACCCTGATCCGCTTGTATTTTGATAATAATTCTTTTAGGAGCGACTATGGCGGAAAATCACAACCAAGATCATGCGGCGCTCAAGATGATCAAGAAAACCGGGCATGGCATCAGGTGTATACTTAACCGTCCATGTTGTATCTGGTCGAAGATTTTTTGATAGATCTGCCGCTAACCATGCGGCTTTTTCATGAAGAAGGAATTAATAAACGCGCTCTGGGTTTAATTACACCCGAAGCGCGTTGATTTTTGGAATATCTGAAGAGACGGTTTTGAAATGATGGAACAACCACCTGTCGGCGATATATTAGATCCGGATGAGGGTTTCCTCACCCAGAATCGGGCACCCAGGAGCGGACCACCGCGCTCCTGGCGCAACTGGTTTATCGGCCGACCGCTTCCCTCAGCGGATGCACCTCACCAAACCGTGGGTAAAGCAGTCGGGTTGGCATTATTCGCCGGAGATGCGCTTTCCTCGGTCGCATATGCCCCCCAAGAGACTCTGGTCGTGCTGGCGGCAGCAGGTACGGCCGCGTTTGGTTTTACATTTCCGATCGCCATTGCAGTAACGATTCTCCTTGCAATTGTCTCGATTTCCTACTTACAAACCATTCACGCTTACCCGGGAGGTGGAGGTGCTTATATCGTCGCGAGGGATAACCTTGGCGAGATCCAAGCCCAGGTCGCCGGTGTCGCCCTTCTCATAGATTATGTACTATTAGCTGCTGTAGCCGTTTCATCTGCTGCAGCCCAGATCGTTTCCGCCTATCCTTCCCTGCTTCCAATTCGGGTATGGGTCGCCATTGGTCTCCTAATCTTGATCTTGATTGCCAACCTGCGAGGGGTTAAAGAGGCAGGAGCCGTTTTTGTCGTACCCACTTATTTTTTCCTCACAACCACATTCCTGGCGGTGCTGATTGGATTCGTGCGTTATGTCATGGGTAACCTCAGTGTAGTTACGAATCCACCTCCAATCGAAATGCTTCATGGTGCCCAGCCTTTTACTCTCTTCTTGCTCCTCAAGGCATTCGCCAGCGGTACAACAGCGCTTACGGGTATCGAGTGTATTTCCAACGGAGTTACAGCATTCAAAGAACCGCGTAGTCATAATGCAGGTATTACCATGCTCTGGATGTCCGCAATTCTGGGCATCCTGTACCTCGGTATCACCTATCTGTTGGGCATAATTGGCGCTGTCCCGTCTGAAACCGAAACGGTCATCTCCCAACTTGCCAGGACTATATTTGGAAATCGCGGCATTTTATATCTTTCCATTGTTGCCGGTACGACCATCATTCTGGTCCTCGCAACAAATACCGCTTTTGCGGGATTTCCCCGGTTGGCTGCGATCCAGGCTGCGGACGGTTTCTTGCCGCGTCAGCTCGCCTACCGCGGAAGTCGGCTGGTCTATTCCAGGGGGATCATTGCTCTGGGAGCCGTCGCCTCCCTGCTTGTATTTCTTTTCCAAGCCAGTGTGACCGCATTGATCCCGCTTTGGGCGATTGGCGTATTCCTGTCCTTCACGCTGTCGCAAATTGGGATGGCCCGCCGTTGGTGGAAGATCGGGCACCTGGCCAAAGGAGTCGAAATCCGTGAGCAAGGTTCAACCTTGCGTTATGAATCCGGCTGGCAGACCAAGTTGATAATCAATGGATTTGGGGCTGTATGTACAGCTGTGGTCACGGTCGTCTTTGCGGTCGCCAAATTCAGGGACGGTGCCTGGATCATTGTTCTCATCCTGCCGACGATAGTTCTTGCGTTATTCGCCATCCATCGCCATTACCAAGAATTGGCGCGGGATCTGTCATTGGAAAAGTACGGGGAACCGCCTCCTTCCCGGCGGCACCGGGTGTTACTGCCAGTATCAGGAATTCATCGCGGTTCGCTGAAGGCCCTGGATTACGCTTTATCGTTATCCGATGATGTAACCGCAGTGCACATCTCGATCGATCAGCAACAGCGGCTGGAACTGGAAGAGAAGTGGAAATTGTGGGGCAGAGGAATCCGGCTCGTCGTCATCGAATCCCCCTACCGGACATTTATCGAACCATTTTTGGAATACGTGAATGAAATCGGCGACGTATTACAGCCAGGCGATCGGGTGACCATCGTTGTGCCGCAGTTGGTTCCCAAGCAGTGGTGGCACAATTTGCTGCACACCCAGACAGCCTTTTGGCTGCGGTTCATGTTATTAAATCAACGCGGCATGGTGATCACTGAAGTGCCTTATCAGGCTGGTTGATTTCTTTTCAACCTGAACCGCATCTTTGTAGAGCGGGCTGATTTCATCGATAACTCTCAGGCTCGGGAACGTAGTCGGATAGCGCATGCCCGGGTTGAATGCTTTCAATAAGCACCCTGGTCGCTTCGGCAACACGCTGTACAGCCTTATCAAATGCAAGCGTATTTACCTGGGAGGGTTTGCGAAACCCGCTGACTTTGCGGACATATTGCAGGGCGGCTTCGCGGATTTCTAGATCGGTTGCAGGGTGATCCATCTTTCTCAGGGGTTTGATGCTGCGGCACATTTTCTCCTCCAAAGCCAGGATAAAAAAGCGGGCAGACCTTCCGGATAAAAGTCTGCCCAAATACAAGAAGGGGATCACGCCCTGCGGAAGAGCCGTATCACGAACAACAGCACCACCGCGCCTATGAAAGCGACGATGATATCATTGACCAGTCCACTGCCTACCGATACACCCAGGGTTCCCAACAGCCATCCACCTATGAAGGCCCCGAGGATGCCGATCAGTACTGTTCCGATGCATCCAAAGCCTCCACCCATCAACGACTGGGCCAGCAAGCCGGCAATGCCGCCGACAATTACCCATACCACGATCGATTCGAGTGTCATTTTAAAATTCCTTTCTTCCTCATACCCATATTATTATTTCAATTATGCGGGAAAGGATGGAACAAAATCATGCGCTGCCTTTCTGAATATAGAGTTATGAGGATTATCTAAATTCAGAATGTGTTCGCCATGATTAACGTAAAGTGTAATCAGGAATTATTGGACAGGCCAATCCAACAAAAGTACTTCGGCAGCTAATCTTGAATTAACGTTTGCCTCAATTCCCTCGAGGGTATTTTCCAAGCGGTGGAGCACCCGTTTAACGTCGCGCAAGTTCAAGGTTTGAGCCAATGACTCGATCTCACCCTGGCGGTCAATATTAGATATTGGAATGCGTGAACCGGTGGCGCGCAACATCACATCCCGCCAATAGGAAATCCAGAGCAGCAGGGATTGACGCATCACGCCCTTGTCTTTCGACAATTGTTCAGCGAACGCAAACTTTTCCACCCGATTTGCTGAGATCAGCTTCCACTGCTCATCGAATTGTTCCCGGCGGCGATCGATCCATCCGTTTTCTTCAGCCAGCGTGATTGCTGATCCAGGTCTGCCCCCGGAGATATGAGCCAGCAAAGGCGCTTGCTCGGATGCGATCCCGCGGTTTGTCAACTCAGCTTCAAGTGCCTCAAATGATAAAGGCCTCAAACGCAAAATCTCACACCGCGAAGTGATGGTGGGCAGCAATTGCTCGGGATGATCGGCTGTCAGGATCAGGACAACCTGAGGCGGGGCTTCTTCAAGCGTCTTTAGTAACGCGTTGGCTGAATTATCGGTCGCCTCCTGGAAACGGGGCAGGATCGCAACCCGGTAGCTCGCTTGATAAGGCTTGAGGACCAGGGTCCGGCGCAATTCGCGGATCTGCTCAATTTTGATCGTGCCGCCTTCAACATCGGTCTGGATCAATCTGACGTCCGGGTGACTTCCGGCCGCAATCTGGCGGCACTCCCGGCACTGACCGCACAGATCACCAGTTCCTTTTGATTCGGTGCAATTCAGGGCTTGAGCCAACTTCAAGGCTAGTGTTCGCCGTCCCACACCTGGCGGCCCGCAGAATAAATAAGCATGCCGCACTTGCTCGCGTACGATCTGTCCGCGGAGTAATTCCACAGCCCATTCCTGCCCCAGCATGCCCCAGTTCTTGTTCATGATTTGTATATCAAATGATAATTCTACTAAAACAACCCTGGAAAAATAATTCGATCATTTTAGAATCGAAACCAAAAACCAGCGAGTGATATTTTGTTATTTTTCTCCCGAGCGCAGGCGCAAATATGATTCGTACCGCTGAGGGTGGACAGTACCAGCGTTGACCGCAGCCCGGACCGCGCAACCAGGTTCATGGCTGTGTGTGCAATCACTGAATTGACAAGCGGACACCAGGGGAGCCAGCTCTGGAAAATAGGCATCAATCTCCTCGGGTTGGGTATCCCACAAAGCCAGTGACCGCCAGCCGGGAGTATCGGAGATGTAACCTCCGTTTGTCAACCGCAACAGCTGCCTGACGACCGTTGCATGTTTGCCTTTTTGGACGGCTGCGCTGACTTCGTCCACTTCCAAATCAAGACCGGGTTGGATGGCGTTCAACAGGCTCGACTTACCGACACCGCTTGGACCAGCGAGGGTGCTGATCTTTCCCTTGAGGACCGATTCAAATTCATCCAAACCATAACCGTTCCTTGCGGAAGTATAGAGTACCCGATAACCTATTGGTTCGTACAACCCAAAGATCTGCCTCGGGTCGTCCACGAGATCGATCTTGTTGGCAACAATTACAGGCGGGATACGCTGCTTTTCAGCGATAACCAGATATCGGTCGAGCATGCGCAATTTGGGTGTTGGGTATGAGCACGAAAAAACAAATACGGCTTGATCCAGGTTGGCAAGCAGGACCTGCTGATATTCACCTTGCGGCCTGGGATCAAGTCTCGTGATCGCTCCGTGCCTTTCCGCCACCTCCTCGATCATCCCGCGCTGATCCGGCAGGATGCTGATGCGGACGCGATCCCCCACGGATGCAAGGTCGCCCTGGTGCCTGTGGTCTTTCTTTAACTTACCACGTAGTTGACAAACAAAAATCCCTCGATCGGTTTCCACGGTGAAGAAACCAGATTGGGCTTTTACGATCAAGCCATCCAAATTCGAACTGGGATTCCCCTCATTCATTTCGGCAACGGGATTCTGGATATGACTCCCATGCTCACCAGATCCGATCACTCGCGGGCGGGCTTGTCTGTTGGCCTGGGTATGCCTCCCAACGGAGTGGGGGTATCCAAAACGCCGTAGGTTGACTCGAACCACAACAAGCCTTGTGGTGTGCCTGAATTGTAGACATCCACCACCCTTTGGAAGATCGGGGCTGCGTAATCAGAACCCTCCCCGATGTTCTCAACAATTACTGCTATGGCGATATCCGGCAGACCAGAGTTACCTTGGTTCATGGTATATCCGGCAAACCATGCGTGCGGCTCACCTGAACCAGACTCAGCCGTGCCTGTTTTACCGGCTACCGGAACGTGCAGTCCGCGCAGGGCGAACTGCGCCGTACCCCGTTTTGATCCGCTGCCAGTGACGACCCAGCGCAGCGATTCCTGCAGGATCGCAAGGTTTTCCGATCTCAATGGCAGCGTGCCCTGAGCTTCAGGTTTGAAAGTGGTGATCGGATCCCCTTCCACCGGTTGGATCTTCTCGATCACCTGTGGCCGGTAGATCGTACCTCCGTTTCCAACCGCAGCGATGAACCTGGCTACCTGCAAAGGTGTGACCAGTACATCTCCCTGCCCGATCGCCTGGTTGGTCGCCTCAACCGGGCCGGCAGGATCCAGGATTTGTCCGGAGTCTTCTGCGACTTGCTCCATGCCCGTGGATGACCCCAAACCGAATGCGCGCGCCATTTTGGCGATGTCAGTCTGCCGATCGAAGTTATACAGATCCAATCCGATATGCCAGAATAACGGGTTGCAGGAACGCATCAACCCTTCCTGCAGCGTCAGCAAGCCCGAGGGCAGTTCTGATGAATCATCGCAGAACTCGCCTCGGCGGACGGCGTCCTGGCAGTGATCGTAAGTCCAGTCGTACATGATTCGGTCTGGGAGCTCCTTAAATTCATACTGGCAATCATATTCGGTATTCTTCTCATACAATCCACTCTCCAAAGCGGCGGAGAAGGTTATGATCTTAAACACCGATCCGAGCGGGTACTGTCCCTGGGCTGCCCGGTTGACCAGAGGCTGGCGCGTGTCGTTCAGAAGATCAGGCAGGATTGAATTGTTTGGATTGGTCGCCTCGAACAGGTTTGGATCGAATCCCGGAGAGGAGGCCATAGCCAGGACACGGCCAGTATCCCGCTCCAGCACCACAACGGCTCCTCTGAATTCCTGCAGCACCTGTTCGGTGTAAAATTGCAAATTTTTATTAAGGGTGAGGTAAATGGAATCCGCCGGCTCTGGATTGCTCTCTGCAATGATGGTCACGATCTGCCCGGCAGGATCGACCACGTACAACTTCCCACCGTGTTTTCCTGCCAGGTAATCTTCGGCAGCTTTTTCAATGCCTGCCTGACCGACGCGTTCGTCACCGCGATATCCAAGCCGGCGATATTCATCCAATTGTTCGGGTGAAATAGATAGGGTATATCCAGTAACCTGGGAGGCCAGGCCAGAGCCGTAATAATAGCGGGAGTTGTAACTGTTGATCACCAATCCGCTCGGGTTGAGAGCCACCAATCGCGAAGCCTCTTCACGTGTTCCCTCGCACATACCCAGGTACCAGTCGGGTCCCGCGCTAGCGATCTCGGCACGAATCCCCTCCGCCGTGAACCCGCACAGGCGGGATAATTCTCCAACTAAAGTTCCTTCCGTATCCAGAAAGATTTGTCCAGGAATGATGCCAAATGCAAAGGCATCGGTTTGGGCAACCAGCGGCAGACCTTCGCGATCATAGATATTACCCCTGGCTGGTACGCTGTAATCCATAGCGAGTTGATTGCCGCCGGCAAGCTCGGGGAGGATCAACCCATCCTCCCACTGAACTTTCCAATCCCCGTTTTCATTTGTCAACCGCATCAAAATCTCGCGCTGGATGTCTCCCACGAGGGAGGTGTGGTAAGTTACCCTGAAAGCCGACTCAGCTGAAAACGGTGTGACCAGGGAGGACAGCACCTCATATTCCAGGCTCGCAGCGCTCATGTTGTCCAAGGCGTCCTTATAGCGTTTGGTAAACTCCTCTTCGGTAATCGCCTCCTTGCTAGCCTTACTAAGCATGGCATACATCGAGGTGAAATCGTCGTTTTTCAAAGCTTCCAGATACGCTGTGATGGCAGCCTGCGCGTCCGGAGCCGGCGTGATCTGTGCTACCGGGCTGGGCAGCTGGCTGGGTGGATTGAAAAATGGAAGCCCTCCGTTGGAACCTATTCCACAACCGGTTAGCATAATTATCAATATTAGGAGAAATGACTTGCGTAATTGATTCATTCAATTTCCTGTTCAACCCACCCGTTCGAAATTCAGGATCGACTCCGAAACAGGGCACTGATAATTGAGATGCTCCTGACAGGCTTTTGCCACACCGGGATCTGCCTGGACGAGCATCCTTTGAAGTGTGCGCACGATGTGGCAGAGCGGAAGCCCCATCACGCTGGCGTAACATCCCTGCAGGTTAACCACCGGGTGGAAACCTGCATGCTGGATCGCATACGCTCCAGCCTTGTCAAGAGGATCCCCACTGGAGACATATGCGTTTATCTCATCGTCCGTATAGCTGCGCATGGGGACATCGGTAATGCATAGATCGGTAACCATTTTGCCCTGCTGGATATTCAGCAATGCGATCCCGGTATACACCTGGTGAACGCGGCCGCGCAAGCGGCGCAGCATGTTGACGGCATCCTCGCTCGAGTTTGGTTTACCGAGGATATCGGGATCATCAACCACCACGGTGTCAGCACCCAGAACGATCGTGTCGCTTCCAGTGGTCTTCACAGCCGCCCAGGCTTTTGCTTGTGCCAGTCGCAGGACGTGTTCTTCGGGCATTTCATTTTCGAAACGGCTCTCGTCAATGTTTACCGGAAAAATGGTAAATATCCACTTGCCAAGAGATATTAACTTCTTCCGTCTCGGTGAATTCGAAGCTAACAATAATTTTGGTGTCGGATTCACGGGAAGAATTCTAACACAGGTGATTAGGTGGACTTTATCAAGGGTTTTTACGCTTCGAGTGATCGCGATCCTTTAAATCGAAAGTAGCAGCAAGCTATTAATTTAATAGGCGAGAACACTGGCAGGTTGGAATTGCTGGATGTAAAATGAAAACGAGATCCATTTGTAAAGATCGGAGGCTTTGTGAAGGATCTAAAGGAGCGAATTCGTAAGGAAGGCCAAAATCTTGGGAATGGCATCTTGAAGGTGGATAGCTTCGTCAACCACCAGGTTGATCCGGTATTGATGGACGGCTGCGGCCGTGAATTTGCAAGGCGTTTTGAGAAACTGGGCGCCACCAAAGTGCTTACTGCGGAAATCTCCGGCATCGCACCTGCGCTAACCACTGCTTTTCACCTTGGAATACCGGTCGTATACGCCCGCAAGACAAAGCCCATCACCATGCCGGACCAGGTCTTTCTTACACTTGCTCCATCGCATACAAAAGGCCGCATGGTAGAACTGATCGTATCCCCGGAATTTCTCGCCAATCATGAAAAGGTCTTGATCATTGACGACTTCCTGGCATCCGGTGCTACGATCCTAGGGCTTGTTCGGCTGGCCGAAGCCGCCGGGTCGCAGGTGGTCGGCATTGGTGCATTGATCGAAAAATCTTTCGAACACGGGCGTGAGGTATTAAACCCTCTCAAAGTACCGATCGAAACCCTTGCATGTATTAGGTCCATGGAAGGAAACAATATTGAATTTTGCGATGATTTGCCATCGGCATAAACCAGAGCGATTCGGTAAATCTTTTATACGAAATTTCCAGTCATTACATTTAGCTTCCTCTAAAAGTAAATGGACTCCATAGCCATATTGGACTTCGGTTCCCAATACGCTCAATTGATAGCCAGGCGTGTTCGCGAGATGCAGGTCTACTGCGAGCTGTACCCCTGGGATGCACCGCAGGAGATCATCCTTGCACAAAAACCCAAGGGTTTTATTCTTTCGGGAGGCCCGTCCTCCGTCTATGCACCCGGGGCGCCTTCCATTCAAAAATTTATCCTGACCAGCGGCCTTCCGATCCTAGGTATTTGTTATGGAATGCAGGCGTTGACACACGCGCTGGGCGGGCAGGTCGATCCTTCAACCCACCGCGAATATGGTTCTGCCAAGATCGAACTGCTGGCACCAGAAAAGATCCTTTCAAACCTTTCCCGCGTGTGGATGTCCCACGGTGACCGGATCACCCGGCTGCCGAAAGATTTCATCATCCTTGCCAGGTCTGCCAACAGCCCGGTCGCGGCCATGGCAGATCTCACCAGAAAATACTACGCTGTGCAGTTCCACCCGGAGGTGCAACATACACCCGGAGGCGGACACGTCCTCGGCCATTTCGTTACCGAAATTTGCGGAGCCGCACCCGAATGGACGCCAAAATCGATCAGCGAAACCGCCATTTCCCAGATTAGAAACCAGGTCGGTGGGGAACGGATCCTCGCAGCCGTAAGTGGAGGTGTAGATTCGACCGTTGCAGCCGCCCTCGCATATCAAGCCATCGGTGACCGTCTGGCGGCGGTCTTTGTGGATACCGGATTGCTGCGTCACGGCGAAGCGCTTCAGGTGGCACAGGACTTTCGGAGCCACATAGGCATTGAGCTGGTCACCGTGGATGCAGCTAGCAAGTTCCTGGCTGGACTGCAAGGTGTAACCGATCCAGAAACCAAACGAAAAATCGTGGGGAAGTTGTTTATTCGCGTTTTCGAATCCCAGGCTGATTCGCTGGGCAAGCCGCGATTTTTACTCCAGGGCACCGTATATCCAGATGTAATCGAGTCGTCCGCCGCGGATCGGAGTAAAGCCGAACGCATTAAGAGCCACCACAACGTGGGTGGTCTCCCAGAGGATATGAGTTTCGAACTCGTCGAGCCTTTACGGTACTTGTTTAAAGATGAAGTCCGGCTCGTTGGCGAGCACCTGGGTTTGCCGACTGAAATCGTGTGGAGGCAGCCTTTCCCCGGACCCGGGCTCACCGTGCGTTGTATAGGTGAAGTTACCCAGGAACGCCTGGAACGATTAAGGGCTGCGGATGATATATACCTGGACGAATTATCTTCAGCCGGACATCTCGGCAAGGATGGCCAGGTTGCCCAGGCATTCGCAATCTTGCTGCCTGTGCGGTCTGTAGGTGTTATGGGAGACCAGCGCACCTACCAGGAGGTCATCGTCTTGCGAGCCGTAACCAGCGAGGATTTCATGACCGCAGACTGGACCCACTTGCCGCAGGAACTTTTGGCACGCATCTCCAGCCGAATTGTGAACGAAGTGGACGGAATAAATCGAGTAGTGTATGATATTACAAGCAAACCACCCGCGACGATAGAGTGGGAGTGACCATTCAGGAGTTACCATGGCGTTTGATTACCGAGAAGTATTGACCCGAGCCTGGCAGATCATATGGAAACATAAGATCTTGTGGATATTCGGAATTTTCGCAGGTTGTTCGCGCGGCGGGGGAGGCAGCGGAGGAGGTGGTAGCAGTGGAAGGGGCGGCGGCAACGGAGGCGAACCTTTCTCAACAGACCCTGAATTCAATCGTCAATTTGAGCAGTTTTTCGAGCAGGCAGGGCGTTGGATAGAGCAAAATTGGTGGATCATCATCGTTTTTGTGGTGGTATTTATTGTCTTGATCCTCCTAACCATCTTCCTTGGCACTGTCGGTCGGATCGGTTTGATCCGCGGCACCTTCCAGGCTGATCAGGGTGCTGAGAAATTGATATTTGGCACCCTTTTCCGAGAAAGCTTCCCCTATTTCTGGCGGGTCTTCGGTTTATCTGTAATCATTGGTCTGATATTCTTCGCCTTGTTCATACCGATCATATTATTCGGCGTGCTTACAGCCGGGATCGGTTTCTTGTGTCTGCTGCCGATAATCTGCTTACTCATTCCGGTTTCCTGGGTAGTAATGACGATCCTTGAGCAGGCTAATGCGGCGATCGTGATCGATAACCTGGGTATTATGGAAGGTGTCCGCCGGGGATGGGACATATGTAAATCGAATGTCGGGACCATTATCATCATGGCGCTGATCCTTTGGATCGGTTCTGCCGTCCTTGGCCTGGTCATCGCTCTTCCGATCATTGCTATAATTTTCTTTGCCTTCCTTGGGCTCGCGGCTACGAGCGGTGATGTAAGCACGCCAATCTGGATCGCCGGGATTTGTTTCGTAGTCTATCTGCCGTTCGTCATTGTCCTTGGCGGTATTCTTACCGCCTACGTCCAATCCGCCTGGGCCCTCACGTATATCCGGCTCACAAAACCTGCAGGTATCGAACCCACGCCCAGCTCATCGAATGCGTAAATGTCTCCTGCTGGCCGTCGGCCTGAGCCTGGTCATCGCTCAGGGACGGATGGCGCGCGCCCAAACTCAGGCGGTCGCTGACCTTTATCCTCCGGTCACAAGTTCTTACCCGAACATTGCCGCGTTCCTGGATGTTTTCGATACCAATGGCATTTTCGCATCCGGACTCCAGCCAGAAGTAGTAACGATAATCGAAGACGGCCAAAATCTTCCCGCCCAGACCCTGGGTGAAACGGCTGTCCCACTGCAGATCGTGGTAGGTGTGAATCAAAGCGAAGGATTGGATATCCGGGATCCCGGCGGATTGTCCCGGTATGATCGGATCGTCCAGGTATTAAGCGGTTGGGTGCAAACCCGACCCACGGATCTGCCGGATGATCTCAGCCTAGTATCTCAGACAGGACCGGTCATCAACCACGCCGGGCCTGTAGACTTCCTGACTGGCTTTGGTTCTTTCAAACCTGATTTTCGAGCCGCGACTCCCAATCTCCAGTCTCTATCCATCGCCATCGATACCGCTGCCGGCCAAACTCCCAGGGTCGGTATGAAACGCGCCGTACTGTTCATAACATCCCACATGGACGATCCGAATATCGTTTCGGAAATCCAGCAGTACATCCAACACGCCCGCGACAATAAGGTTCGGGTCTTTGTGTGGTTTGTGGACGGAGACCTGTATGGCACCACGACCAGCGCAGCCGCGTTCAATTCATTAGCCCTGGAGACCGGCGGCAGTCTGTTCCTGTTTTCCGGGTTGGAATCTTTTCCAGATCCTGAAACCTATTTTTCTCCCCTCAGGCGTGTATATTCGCTCTCCTATGCCTCCGCTATTAAATCCGCTGGCGAGCACAGCCTGCGGGTTCAGGTGGATCTGTCTTCGGGTGTGATCCAATCCCAGGAACACAGCTTCGACCTGGATGTACAGCCTCCCAACCCGATCCTCGTTTCCGCGCCTTTGCAGATCACACGCCAGGCATCCGCTGAAGATCCCTTCAATACGAAAGTACTCCTGCCCGAACAGCAGGAATTGGATATTATTGTGGAATTTCCAGATCAGCATCCACGTCCTCTTGTGCGCACCACTCTTTACATCGATGGACAGGTGGCTGATGAAAATGCGAGTGACCCCTTTGATCATTTCACCTGGGATCTCTCCGGGTATGCGACCAGCGGCGAACATTCGGTATATGTGGAAGTGGTGGACAGTCTCGGGATGAGCAAATCCAGTACCAGCATCCCTGTAACGGTGACGGTCATTCAGCCGCCTCGAGGTCCAGCCGTGTTGCTCGCCCGTTACCGCCAGCCTATCACCATTGGCGCAATCGCTATCGCAGCCTTCGCCCTTTTGGCGATCCTTCTGACCGGTCGTTTGCGTTTTCCCTCCTTGCGGAAAGCACGCGCTGCCCGCCTGGCCGACCGAGACCCGCTGACCCAGCCGGTCGCAGCAGACACGACTTTGCCCGTCCCGACTACCAAGGACAAGCTGAAGCGAAAACAGGCAGCAGGAAAAGATAAAACGGAATCCAAGCCGCGCCTTGATACCGCACCCGCCACGCTTATGCGCCTCGCTCCAGACGGATCCCCGGCGACAGACAAACCCCTGGCCTTATTTGAGAGAGAGATTAATTTTGGTACAGATCCAGTGCAATGCAACCAGGTATTGGATGATCCATCCTTATCCCCACTACACGCCCGTCTTAAGAGACTTGAGGATGGTTCATTTTTACTACTGGATAATAATTCCATCGCCGGAACCTGGGTAAATTATGAGCCAGTCCCACTTGAGGGCTATCGGCTGGTGCACGGCGATATGGTACACTTCGGCCGATTATTCTACCGATTTATTTTACGCAATTCTCCACCCGTTTCTGAGCCTGTCATCGAGTTTCAGAAACCAGAAGCATGATCCGTTCTTCATTAGCTCATCTTCACATAGCGGCGATCAGCCATCCAGGACTGACGGGTAAAAATAATGAGGACAGATACTCCGTGTCCTCATACCATGTAAGCAAGGAAGATCCGCGTCCGGTTGTGTTCGCCGTGGTTTGTGATGGCATCGGCGGTCACCGAGCTGGTGAAGTGGCGGCTGAAATCGCCGTTAACTACATCAGCCAGGGGGTTGCACAAAGCACCCCCCGCAAGCCATTAAAAATATTAGAGGCAGCCATCGAGGATGCCAGCCAGGCCATCGCCGCACACTCTGCAGGCAAGTCCGAGCAGCAGGGCATGGGAGCAACCTGTGCCTGTGCCTGGGTGATCGAAAACAGGTTATTTACAGCGCATGTGGGGGATTCGCGCGTTTATCTTCTGCGTGGAAATCATATTCGCCAATTGACCAAGGATCATACCTGGATCCAGGAAGCAATGGACAAGGGAATCCTGGATGCTAAACAGGCTCATGACCATCCAAATGTGCACGTCATCCGCAGGCATTTGGGTTCAGTTCAGTTACCTGAGGTCGATTTCCGCATGTTCCTCGAGGGTAACGAATCGGACGAAGATGCCATTCAAAACCAGGGTTTTGAACTGCTCGCGGGTGACACCCTGCTCGTATGCAGCGACGGCTTAACCGACCTGGTGGAGGATGAAACGATCCTAAATACGGTACGTTCAAACCGAGACTTCAAGACTGCCGCCGAAACCCTGGTGGAAATGGCGAACCAGCGCGGTGGTCACGATAATATCAGCATCATCATCCTCTCAATGCCGCGGCTGAAAGAGGTTACCCAAAAGTTGCAGCCGGGAAAATTCTTATCTAAACTGGTCAAAGGCCAGTAATCCTCAGGCGGGCCTCGTGGAGCCCGCCGTTTTTTATTTTTAATAATAGTACCCAGCATTATCGATGATTCATCGCCGATCGTTCACCTGTTTCATCGAGACTAACGTAAAATTAGGAAAATTCAAATGGATGGTTTCTGATTATGAACCTGGATGATCTTGAATACTTTAAACGGATCGATAAGGAGAATATGCTCTCTGAGATCGATCGGCTGCCTGATCAACTGGCGGCCGCGTTTGGACATGGATTAACGCAAGACCTCCCCAGTGGTTGGGAAATACAAAGGGTCGTGATTTCCGGCATGGGTGGTTCGGCGATCGGCGCCGACCTCTTGTCCGCCTACGTCCAGCAAACCTGCACGATACCAGTTCTCGTCCACCGGGATTATGGATTGCCCGCTTATGCCACAGGTAATGAGACCCTCGTCATTGCCTCGTCCCACTCCGGCAACACCGAAGAAACGCTGGATGCGTTCGAAACTGGACTACAGAATCAATGCAGGATCGTGGCCGTGTCTACAGGCGGAGAACTTGCAAAACGCGCTCAAAAAACAAATACACCCTTATGGACCTTCATGCACAAAGGTCAGCCGCGCGCTGCGGTAGGATTTTCATTCGGCCTGCTGCTCGCCATGTTCGCACGGCTGGGGTTTATTCCCGATCCGGCTAACGACCTCGCAGACGCTGTCCAGACGATGCGAAGTTTTCAACAGCATCTTCGTCCGGATGTCCCGGCTGTCAATAATCCTGCCAAACGCTACGCCGGTCAGCTGATGGGCCGCTGGGTAACAGTCATGGGCGCGGGATTGCTTGCACCTGTTGCCCGCCGTTGGAAGGGACAGATCAACGAAGTAGCCAAGGCGGGTGCGAATTTCGAATTCCTGCCGGAGGCTGACCACAACGCCCTGGCCGGCACGCTTCATCCGGAAGAGGTCCTCAACCCGCACATGATGACCCTGTTCCTGCGCGCTCCGTCCGACCATCCGCGCAACCGCCTGCGCTCCGACCTCACACGAAAAACCTATATGCTCGAGGGATTAAATACGGATGTGATCGATGCCCGGGGCAAGTCACCGCTTGCACATATGTGGAGCCTGATCACATTCGGCGATTTCATGGCGTATTATCTCGCCATGGCATATGGGGTGGATCCCACTCCGGTGGAAGCCCTGGTGAATTTGAAAAAATCCATGCTGGAAGTTCATTAGAGGGACAACATGCATATTTTGGTAACGAACGACGACGGCATCCAGGCCCCGGGTCTGCTGGCGTTGGCTCAATCCATGCGCCAGCTTGGTGAGGTGACCGTTTTTGCACCGGACCGCAACTGGTCAGCTTCCGGCCACGTCAAGACACTGGACCGGCCGATGAGGGTACATGAGGTTCAGCTGGCGGATGGGACGCCTGGTTTTGCCTCCGACGGGGCTCCGTCCGATTGTGTAGCGCTACCCTTGCTTGGACTGACCAAACCAGTGGATGTGGTTGTTTCCGGAATTAATCCAAACGCCAACATCAGCCATGATGTCACCTACTCCGGGACCGTCACTGCAGCCATGGAAGCTGTCATCAGCGGCGTGTTCGGCGTGGCTGTTTCACTTAATTCACCGGAGGGGTTTAAAGGTGCATTGGATTATTCCACAGCTGCTTCGGTCGCCATGCGCATTGTCAGGAAAGTTCTTCAAGATGGGCTGCCGAAAGGGATACTTCTTAATATCAATGTTCCTTACATCCAGGAATCCGAATTGAAGGGGTTGCTGATAACCCGCCAGGGATTGAGAGTGTATCGGGATGTGCTAGATGAGCGGTTGGATCCGCGAGGCCGTCCCTATTACTGGATCGGGGGTGAAGTGCCGACCGGTGTGCCGGAGGATGGTACGGATTTTGGGGCATTAACCGCGGGTTATGTTTCCATCACGCCATTGCAATTGGATTTAACGGCATATCAAGTGATGGATGATCTTAAGACATGGAAGTGGGAATGAGATTGGACGCGGCTGGGTTCGATTAGTCGGGAACATATATCACGATCAGCTCCGCAATTTAACAAATGCGAAAGATACAAATTGGGCTCGTCGTTTTACTGGCCAGCTTTCTGGTGTTGGAAGCCATCCTCTCTCTTAACTGGCCGATCACCCACGATGAGGCTCCTTTATTTTATGAATCCTTCCTCATGCGAGCTGAAGGCCGTCAGCCTTACCGCGACCTTTACGATTTTCAAATGCCGGGAGCTTATGCAATTTTTTTTGGGATTGGATTATTAAGCAATTAC
>Ga0154778_1123_pt1 | contig 25318 bp, 20 predicted proteins | sample Rifle2008BG16ft_FD_105786 | JGI IMG/M metagenome (GOLD analysis project Ga0154778, IMG submission 105786) | Chloroflexi bacterium RBG_16_51_16 | reverse complement strand
CATTGGGTTGACCAATTCCTCCAAAATATCCTGTTATTGTTTCCGGTCCTCCGAGATGGGGATTCGAACCATCGGTACCTTTTGTATCAAGGGTTTCGACATAGGATGCCCCTATGACCTGCATTGCTGCGGCAATGGCGGGCAGGTCCCCATCCTCCTCCTGTTCCTTCATCTTGCGTACCTTGATGAACCGCCCCGGTATGAGAGACCGCTCTTTAATCGCCTTTTCAACCATTTCCCGAATCCAGGGAAAATACTGCAAGGCTGAAACTTCCAGGGTAACCGCAAAGCGATCGGAAAATTTTTTCTTCCTGACTGCATCGCCCAGAACCTTTCGCCTGTATTCTTTAATCGACACAAATTTACCGGCTTCGCGCTGTTCGGTGATCCATTGAAGATCTTTAAGGTAGGATGGCTTGATAGATTCAACCTTTTTATATAAACGTTTAAGGACTCGAGCTTCGTTTGCCTTCCGGTTAATCTCAGCTGGTGTACCATATTTTGCTACCACGGAGAGGAATTCACTGATGATCTTGGAGTCCTGGTTCAGTAGAACAGCATTGATGGCATCCATGCGAATTTTTGGAATCGCTAGCAATTTGGTTATTTTCGCATCCATCCTGCCTCCTTGTTTATAATTCGATAATGTCAGGTTATCTGGAATGGGAGATTCCTATTATTCAACTTTTCTCACCGATCAATCGCACCAACTCCCGATACTCTTCATCCGGGATGCCAAACCAATTTTCCGCCTGTGGAAATTTCCTTTGGATGACTTCATCGTGGTAGGATTGCAAACCATTGAGGATGACTTCACCTGCGTTGCCAAACACCTTAGCCATCTTCGGCTTAAACCTTGGATAAAGACCAAACATATCGTGATAGATCAACAGTTGCCCATGAGCATGCGGGCCGGATCCCAGGCTCATGATGATGCAATTTTCCGCCCTTTCGGTGATCAATTTGCATACGCGGTCGGGGACCATTTCAAGGAGGATCATGAACGCTCCTGCTTTTTCAAGGGTTTTGGCATCCTGGATTATTTTCTTTGCCAGAGCTGCATCCTTGCCTTGAACCTTGAAACCACCTAATGCGCTGACGGATTGAGGAGTCAATCCGAGATGGCCGATCGCTGGAATCCCGGCATCTACAATCCCCTTGATCCGATCCGCCATGGACTCGCCTCCCTCGAGTTTGATCGCATCGCAGCTCGCTTCCGCCATGAATCGCCCGGCATGCCGAATCGCCGTTTCAACCGAGGGCTGATAGGTCATGTAAGGCATATCCCCGATCACAAATGCCGTCGGTGCGCCCCGGCGGACAGCCTGACTGTGTCGGATCATGTCCTCCATGGTGACCGGTAAGGTGGATTCGTACCCAAGCATCGTCATACCCAGGCTGTCGCCTACCAGGATCATTTCGATACCGGCTTTTTCCTGGAGGTAGGCGGTCGGATAATCATAGCAAGTCAACCAGGTGATCGGTTCTCCATCGGCAACTTTCTTGAAAAGATAGGGGAGCGTTATTTTTTTGCGACCTTCACTCATTATTCCTCCACATCAAAAAGTTTCCGAAAAGAGTATAGGACGAAACTCCTCCACCTGCAAATGACAAAAATCACCAATTTGGAAATGGCGGATTATGGTATCCTGACAAGCCGTTCTCGAATCAACATTGCTATGTGGCTTATTTCCCTTCTATTGTGTTGTTCACTTCTGGCCTGTACTTCTCCAGGATCGGTTATGCAGCCGCGTGACCAGTCCAAGCCTGGTTCGACTTCAACTGTAAATCCAGAGCTTACTCCGACACTCTTTCCCACTGCAACGCAAACCGTAGAACAGGCGATTAATCCCTATACAATAGACGGGTTGCGGGTGCACAGCTACAGAAGCGGAAAGATAAAGATCGGTCCTATCCTCGAAAGGAATGATGATTTCGTTAGTTACCTGATTGAATATCCGAGTGATGGGCTTATGATCAGTGGAGTTCTACAATTTCCCATCCAGGGAAAGGCGCCTTTTCCAGTCATCATCCTGAACCATGGCTATTTTTATCGCGGTTATTATCAGTCAGGTGATGGCACGGATCGCATAGCCAGGTATTTAAACAGGCATGGTTATTTGACGATCTCATCTGATTATCGCAGTTGGGGAGACTCTGGAGTAGGTCCGAGCCTTTTTTACTCCGGCTTGGTGATTGATGTGATCAACTTGATCAACGCTCTACCTTCTCTTCCCCAGGCTGATCCCGGGCGCCTGGGCATGCTGGGTCACAGCATGGGTGGGGGAGTGACGATGAAGGTACTTACAATCGATTCCCGAGTAAAGGCAGCTGTGCTCTACTCGACCGTCAGCGCCGATGATTCGGATCTTATTTCCCGTTGGGGTGCAGGCTGCATTGGCGATGTGCGTGAGAATGAATTGCTTTATGGGTGTAACTCCTCGGATATTCTCCCGCTAAATCTGCCAACTGATTTATTGAATGCCTACCAGATGGCTGCTTATGACCCTGAGATGTTGAGGAAGATATCATCTATCAACAATTTGGAATACATTCGCATACCGATCCAGATTGGTTACGGCACCGAGGATGGGCGATATTCGAATGGTACGCCTCCGGAGTGGTCAAGGAAATTGTACGATGCATTGCTCGACGCTGGTGTACAAGCTGAATTGTTCGCCTACGAAGGTGAAACCCATTCATTTGTTGGAAATGAATGGGTTGCCTTCATGGAACGTTCAGCTCATTTTTATGACAGGTATGTCAAATAAAGTATTGGAATTGTTATCGTGAAAAATTAATAATTATTATGCAGAAAATTGATATTACAAGCCTTCAGAATCCTCAGGTTAAATATGCCGTAAAGCTTCGTGAGGATAAACGCCTGCGCTTAAATGACCGAAGGATCGTTGTTGAAGGTCGGGAAGAAATTCATACCGCATTCATTACGGGTGCGAAGCCAATTACGCTCTACACGGCTCCGGAATTAATTACCAATGGAACGACGATTATCTCCGAGGCTGACCAGGTGCTCACGGTTTCCCGGAACGTCTTCAATAAACTGTCCTATAGGGAAAACCCGGATGGCTGGCTGGCAGTCTTCGAAATGCCCGACAGACAATTGACAGGATTAGTCTTGGCGTATAAACCATTGTTACTGGTTGTGGAAGGAATTGAGAAACCCGGGAACCTGGGGGCAATTATTCGTACAGCGGATGCTGCCGGTGTGAACTGCATCCTGGTGACAGAACCACAAGTTGATATTTGGAACCCCAACGTCATCCGAGCAAGCCGTGGTGCTGTGTTTACTTTACCTGTGATTATGACTGACAATTCTCATTGCCTGGAGTGGTTACAGGCGAAGGACATCGAGATGGTTGCAGCCAGTCCTGGAGCCACGCATCTTTACACGGAAGCGGATTATCGTAACCCGACCGCTTTCATCGTAGGAACTGAAGATCTGGGATTAACGAAATTCTGGTTTGAACACGCCGACTTGCTCGTGCAAATCCCCATGGTGGGTAAGGTAAACTCCCTTAATGTTTCTGTTGCCAGCGCACTGTTGATTTATGAAGCGAATAGACAACGTAATTTGGTACTTGGTTAGAAAGTCCAGGTTAATCATTATCTAATCCATAAAAATCAAGCTTCGTAACAAATTCCGATTACAAATTTGAGGTATATGCTATTTTCAATACGAATGGGTTATGAGGTTTTGTGGAGTAGGGGAGGGCACTTTTTTTTCGACCCAAGCTTCATTCAATGTCGCATTATTTCCATAAGTTATTTGGCAGCAGGATTGTGCTTTTGTTCAAATATCTCGTGATAACCCTTATCCAACTCATCGTTACTCAGATGAACGTATCGTTGAGTGACCTGGATGTTGCTATGTCGGGCTAGTTCTTGCGCTAGCTTGAGATTTCCAGATCCACGCAGTACGGTAGTGACAAAATAATGTCGGAACGAATGTGGCGTAATCCTGCCCACAGCTTCCTCGCCGAGTATCTCCCTGACGCGTTCATTTACCAGGTTCCTACCACCGGTTGGCGTGATCGGTTTAACTTTCTTACCAGCGCCTTTGTCATGTCTCGCAAACAATGGCAGAGAACCCAGGGGGCGACCCGATGATCCATCCAAATTTGACCTTGCTTGAAGATAATTTTTTAATGCCAGTATCGCTCTTTGAGAGAAACGCACTACGGCTTGTTTATCTCCTTTGCCGACGATAACAGCCCGGCCTTCATTCCAGTCCATGTCACCCCGACGCAAATTGCAAGCCTCATGTACTCTTAGTCCAGTATCAGCGAGGGTTACCAGGAAGGCACGATCTCGCAGTTCGCGTAGCCTAATGTTCAGTTGCTTTTGACTGGATTTTTTTACAAACTCAGCGGTTTTTTCGCTTGAAGTCAATGGAGTGACGTGATCGATGATCCTCTCAATCTCGTTAGAGGGGAATTGAGGCAACCTGATTCCGGGTTTACGGGTACGCTGTTTTATTAATAGTTCCAACCGAGGTAGATTTATTTCTGATAATTGTTCAGCCGCGAGGTACTTATAAAATCCTGACACAGCTTGTATGTAAAGCCGTTCCGTCGCTGGCGAATAGGTCTTCAAGCTGGCGGCAAATTTTGAAATAAGATGTTCGTTTATTTGAGTAATTGGTGTGTCTTCTGGGCTAAGCTTATTTTGCTCGAGCATCAGCCGAAAGACATTTAATGCATTTTTATAAGCCCTGGCAGTATTATCGCTTCGGACCTGTTTGATTGTGTCTAAGTATTTTTCAATAGCATCATTGATAGTTTTAATAGTACGTCCGGTCGATCCGGAAGATTTCTGAGATTGTTTTTTCGTCATATCATTATTATACGAATTTTCACCTTCCTGTCAATGTTTTTGATAATAATACTTATCGAAAGCAATAAATATTAATTGAGTATTTATTTTATTTAAATAGCCTGGCAGTCTACCAATGGCTCCCCTTCTGATCCTATGTAAACCGTTTTATTAGTTATTTCCAACTCCGAGACTGCATGATATTTTCAAATTTAATTGAAAAATATATTTTGCATTAAATAGTGTCAATCAATGCAACACACCAACCCTCCCCTCTCTGGAGGCTCGATAATTATTAGTTATTGACAATTGCGATTTACTAAATGAAATATCATTCTTTGACTGAATTGGAATTAACTTTGCAATGGTGGCAAAATGAAGATGTATCCACGCAGATGCAACTCGTACTCAAACTATATTCCAAATGAGCTTTTGGATAAATGTTATTGGACAAAATACAAATAAATTCATGTTAAATAAACCTTGCAAATCATTGACTTTGGTTTTATATTTCGATATATTCTATTTTTGGTAATGAGTGGAAAGGAAATTTATAATGCCCATGGGCATGCCTGCAAATTTGGTAATTCGATCACAAAATAAATTCCGCCGGTTGACGACTCAACACACATACAGCAAAGGCAGCATCATCTGCGTGATCCCGTCCGAGGCGTTACAAAATAAACCGACGCAATATACCGTTCAAATCGGACGTGATCGCCATGTCGAGGTCAAGGAACTGGCTTCCATGAATCACTCCTGCGATCCCAGTGTAATCCTGGATACAAGTCGCATGCTGGTTATCGCCTGCCGCGATCTCAGCGTTGGAGATGAACTGACCTTCTTTTATCCGTCGACGGAATGGGAGATGAGCGCGCCGTTTATTTGCCTGTGTGGTGCTCCAAGTTGCATCCATGTCGTTGCCGGAGCCCGGTTCCTCCCGCTTTCGACGTTGGAGCATCATTTCGTCAATCGGCACATCCGCGAATTGATGATCGAATTGCTGAATAATACTGAAATGATTTTGACCGACATCGAAAGAGATAGAATTTTCTCAGAAATGGCCCATCAAAAACCCCCGGTAAATTAACCCTTAATCCTTGCGGGCGCGGATCAGATCAAAAGCTCCCACCCAGGGTCTTCCCAATCTGTGGCGGGTGCCGATTTTGATTTTGGGTAACTTTTGAGCGATGACCGTTGAATATTCTGCCAGCTTCCCCCAATCATCCCCCATTACAGCGGATTTCATTTTTTTGGACATCTCCCCTGCCCAGGACCACTCCATCCGAAACCGATCTGCTTTAATCCAATACCCGCGTTTTTCCCATGCGTTCACGGATTCATCGATGCCTTCCGAGATAAGGCGAAGGGCTTCAGAAATGAATGCAGCCAGATCGTGTGCCTCTGAGCCAGTCTCCGTCTGCTTAGCCAACTCCCTCACTGCAAGGATAACTGCTCTGCTCAGCTGTGATCTCTGTTTACCGACAGTCTCAGTTTTAATGATACGCGACACAGCGGCGGATTATACCAAGAATGACTGCCTTTATTGACGGGCTCTAACCCCTGCTTTATAATTCCGGCGCTTGCTAGAAGTATCAGTTCGGGATTTTTGAAGCACAGAATATAAATACCGGGGACGTGCTGGAACTGGCAGACAGGCATGACTTAGGATCATGTGCCGCAAGGCGTGTGGGTTCGACTCCCACCGTCCCCACCACCTCAATCGGGTTTAAGAAAGAAGAATTCTTTTGAAAATCGAAAAACAGATCCAGGCGGATCATCAAGCGAGGCTCACCGTCGAAATATCACCTGAGCAACTAGATGCATTCAAGCATCGCGCCGCTCGGAAAATCTCGCAATCAAGTAAGATCGCTGGATTTCGTCCAGGAAAAGCTCCCTACGAGGTTGTCGTGCGAAGCGTTGGAGAAAGCGCAATCAAGGAACAAGCGATCGATATATTTGTTGATGCAGAGTATTCCAATATATTAAATGAAGCTGGAATAAAACCGGGTGCCGCAGGCACGCTCGATCCGGTCGAGGATTTTGATCAGTCGAAATTTGTGTTCAATGTTCCGCTAGCTCCTGAAGTGGACCTTGGGAATTATCAGAACCTCCGTCAGGCTTATAAATGGGTCGCTCCTAGTCAAAAGGAAGTTGACACGGCTATTGAAGATTTACGCACAATGTACGCGACCACAGAAACTGTCGACCGTGCAGTACAGGTGGGAGATTACGTCTTATTGGACGCCAAATCCGATACCGAAACATTGAATCGGACTGGATTCGCAACCTTCATCCGCAAGGAACCCCGTGATTCGGAATGGCCGTTCCCCGGCTTTGGGAAAGAGTTAGTTGGTCTAAAACCAACTGAAAACAAGATAGTCAAACACAAGTATGCAAGCGATTGGGAGATTGAAGAGCTTCAGGGGAAGAAGGTTGAAATCGAAGCTAATGTGAAAACGGTCCGAAGTGTTATCCTTCCAGATCTCGATGACGAATTTGCTGGAAAAACTGGGCTGGGGGATAACATGGAAGCCTTGCGCTCGGCCGTCGCAAAGGATGTTGAATCGCGTTCCCAGGCTGATTTTGATGATAAATATTTTGAAGAGTTGATCGAAAAGATTAAAAAGTCTGCTTCAATCAAGTACGCACCGCAAACCCTCGATCATGAGGTCCAGCACGTACTTGAGGATCTCGGCCAGCGTTTGGCACAACAAAATATGGATCTGGAAGCATATTTCAAGGTTCGTAACACGACCCGGGAGAAATTCATCGAGTCGGATGTCTTGCCGGTTGCCAGGAAACGCCTCGAGCGATCGCTAATCATGGAAGAAATTGTGAGACGCGAAAAGATCGAGATCGATAATGGCAGCCTGGATGCTGAATTTAATGCCACGGTGAGCACCCTTTCAATGCAGGGCGTGGATTTCAACAACATTCGCGGTGGTAACCAGGGTAAAAAACGTGTCGCCGAAGCTCTGGCAGTAGAATCAGCCAACCGATTGCTGACGAAACGCGCCCTGGAAGTGCTTAAACTGATCGCAACCGGTGAATATCAAAAGGTAAGGGATAAAGGTTCCAACCAAAAAACTGACGAGGCTATCAGTGAAGCTGGATCCGAAGACAAAGGTGAAGCAAAAGAATGATAAGCGATTTGTCAGGTGAGATTACGAATTTGCACATTTTCCTAACAAATCATTAACAAAATTCCAACGTGAGTTTGGTATCCTCCTCCCTATTCGAACAAGGAGAACGTTATGATCCCAGATTTTAAGAATGTTGTTCCGATGGTTATTGAATCAACCGGCAGAGGGGAACGCGCCTACGATATATACTCCCTGCTCCTCAAGGAACGGATAATCTTTTTAGGTACCCCCATCGATGACCAGGTCGCTAATGTCATTGTCGCACAATTACTGTTTTTGAATCATGAGGATTCGGAGAAAGAGATCCAAATGTACATTAATTCGCCTGGCGGTCATATCTACGCTGGATTTGCGATATATGACACCATGAAAATGATCTCCAATCCGATTAGTACCGTTGCCGTTGGCGTTACTGCCTCCTTTGGAACAGTCTTGTTGACCGCAGGCACGAAAGGCAGGCGATACGCCCTGCCACATGCAACGATCCACATGCACCAACCTCTCGGCGGTGCGCAAGGTCAGGCAACGGATATCGAAATCGCCGCCAAGCAGATCATTCGCCAGAAATACTTATTAAATGAAATCTTGGCCAGTCATACCGGTCAGACCCTGGAGGTGATCGAACGCGACACCGATCGTGATTTTTACCTGGATGCCAAAGGCGCAGTATCCTATGGTGTTGTAGATCAAGTCCTGGAAGCTCCGGAAAAGATGAAGCAGTAATCCCTTCTTAATATTTACCCGTATGCAAGACCCTGAAGGATAAATCTTTCAGGGTCTTTTTTTTATCTTATAATCGTTCGGAAGGTTTGATCTGATCCACGATGACCTTTTCTATAGCAGCCTGTGATCTTACAGATCAGTCTTGGGGTGTTGCCGTAGCATCGAAATTTCCAGCTGTTGGTTCGGTCGTTCCATGGGCAAAAGCAGGTTCCGGTGTCGTCGCGACCCAATCCTTTGCCAATACCTCCTTTGGAGCAATTGGTATTGAACTAATGTCTTCGGGGCTTCCCGCCGAAGATGTAATTAAAAGGTTACTTGATGAAGATCCTGGAAAAGAAAGCAGGCAGGTTGGTTTGGTAGATCAGCTGGGTCGTGCAGCCACGTTTACTGGAAAGGCTTGTTACCAATGGGCGGGCGGATTAACCGGTGAAGGATATGCGATTCAAGGGAATATCCTCATTGGTGCCCAAGTGGTCAAGGCTATGGAAAATGGTTTCCTGGAATCCAAACATGAGCTTCCAGGAAGACTCTATGCAGCTCTAGTTGCTGGAGACCGAGCCGGTGGCGATAGACGCGGTCGCCAATCCGCTGCTATCATTGTTGTTAAAGCCAGTTCAGGATACGGCGGTTTTAATGACCGCTGGATCGATTACCGAGTCGACGATCATGAGGATCCAGTCCGTGAACTAGGCAAGCTCCTAGAACTGCATTCCTTGTATTTTGGTAAGAGCGTCGAATCTGATCGTATCCAACTGCACAATGAGACTGTAAATCGTATCCAACGAATACTCATCCGATTGAAATACCTCGATGGAGAACCGGATGGAGTATTTGATAAAAAGACTCAGATAGCCCTCAAACAATTCATTGGTAATGAGAATTTTGAAGAGCGAGCAGACCCTGAAGAAGGCTGGATCGATGCACCGGTGCTCGACTACCTTTTCTCAAAATTTGAAAATTGATTTTTCATTAGCCCTTAGTTCCAAAGGCACGTCCGGTCATGAATATTAATAGATTTAATCCTCTGATAAATTTAGGGTTAAGATACTTAGCATGAAATTACCGTCACAAATCAAAGCAATGATTTTAGATATGGATGGCGTTCTCTGGAGGTCAGAAGTACCCATCGGTGAGTTAACAGCAATATTTGACCGAATGGAATCGTTAAAATTGAAATATGTTTTTGCCACGAATAATGCCACCTTATCACCGGAAGCCTATGTTGAGAAATTGGCAAGCTTCAAGGTCAAGGTGACTTCTGATCGGGTGATCACATCGGCGATTTGCGTTGCTAACCTGATAGCTCACAAATTTCCATCCGGGGGACCGGTATTTGTTGTTGGTGAATCGGGGTTAATCCAGGCCTTGCAGGAAAAGAATTTTTCAATGGTTTCCATTGCGGATGCTGGGAACGCACAAGCAGTTGTTGTCGGCCTGGATCGCCAGGTCAATTTCGAAAAAATGCGCGAAGCGACTTTGCTTGTAAAGCAGGGTATTCCATTTTATGGAACTAATCCGGATAAAACCTTCCCCACCCCGCGGGGCGAGATCCCGGGAGCTGGCGCCTGGATATCGGTTATTTCCACCGCCACTGGCATAGAACCGATCTATGCGGGAAAGCCATATCCGCGGATCATTGAGATAGCGCTCGAACATTTGGGAACCTCGAACGATGAAACCCTGGTTGTAGGAGACAGGTTGGAAACTGATATGGCTGCGGGCCAGGCAGCTGGATGCCTTTGTGCCCTCGTCTTGAGCGGGGTTTCGTCCAGAGATCAGGCTGAACGCTGGATGCCTCCCCCGGATTTTATCGCAGACGACCTTACTCACCTGCTGGCCTGATTGTGTACATCTACGATTTGGATTTTCAGGAGATTAAGGTCAGGCTTTCCTCATGGGGTGAATCTGAATACCGCGCCGATCAGTTGTGGAGAGGTTTATACCAAAATTTGTTTTCACAACCGGATGAATTTACAAACCTGCCGGCAGCTACTCGAAATCGCCTGGATATGGAAATGGATTGGCTGAGTTTAGGCGTGATCAGGGAATTAACCTCCAGTGATCGCAAAACGACTAAAACACTCTTCTCATTGAATGATGGAAATCTGATCGAAACCGTACTCATGCGATATGATCGTCGCAATACGGTTTGCATATCTACTCAGGCAGGCTGTGCCATGGGTTGTGTTTTTTGTGCTACCGGTCAAATGGGTTATAAGAGAAATCTTACCCGGGGTGAGATCGTATACCAGGTGATCTACACGGCCCGCCAGCTGCTTCGAGAAAATAAAAAATTATCGAATGTAGTTTTAATGGGTATGGGCGAGCCCTTTCATAATTACGAAAATTCCTTGTCTGCGATCGATACCCTCAATGACCCGGATGGTTTCAACATGGGTGCAAGGCGATTCACGATCTCCACGGTGGGGATCGTACCCATGATAAAAAGATTTGCCGACGAAAAAAGGCAGGTGAATCTGGCGATCTCGCTCCACGCCGTTGATGATGGCGCACGGACACGGATGATGCCGGTAAACAAACGCTGGTCAATCACCGAGGTCCTGGACGCGTGCAGGTACTATACAGACAAAACCGGACGCCGGATTTCATTCGAGTGGGCATTGATCGAAGGCGTTAATGATACGACTGAGGTGGCTGCCCGCCTGGCGGAAATGTTGAAGGTTTTGCTCTGCCACGTGAACGCGATCCCCTTGAACCCGACCAGTGGTTTCTCAGGCTCGCCTGCATCCGCTGAACGCGCAACCCTCTTTAAGTCAATATTGGAAAATGCAGGGATAACCTGTACGATCCGAGCCCGCAGGGGTATCGATATCCATGCCGGTTGTGGTCAGCTGGCTGGTACAGTGATTTAGCGCGGTCATTTCGATTACAATTGGGCGGAATTTAAATCCCTGAAAACACCAAAGATATAAATGGAAAATAAATCAAACAACTGGATAAGCCGTCCGATCCATCCCTCCCTGCCATCTGTATTTAATCTTGAAGCCATTCTATTCATAATTGTCATACTGATGGCGATATCCACGCGTTTTTACGACCTTGGATCACGGGTAATGTCCCATGATGAAAGCCTGCACACATATTTTTCATGGCTTTTGTACCGTGGTCAGGGTTATCAACACTCACCCATGATGCATGGACCTTTTCAATTCCATGCTCTTTCGCTTGTATATTTGATTCTTGGTGTGTCCGATTTCACATCCCGGATCCCCGCTGCTCTGTTCAGCATCGCCTGCGTCTGGATGATGTGGTACTGGCGGCGTTACCTTGGAAAGGTCGGCGCCTTGGTCGCGGGTTTTCTGCTTGTGATTTCACCATACATGCTTTATTACGGAAGATATGTCCGCAACGAATCATTTGCAGCTTTCTCTGGCATAGTTATGTTGTATGTAATGCTCCGGCACTTGGAAACTGGGGAGAATAAATATCTGTATATGTTTGCAGGTTCATTGGTCCTTCATTTTGTATCAAAGGAAACAGCCTTCATATACACAGCCCAGGCTCTTCTTTTTCTTGCAATTTATTTCATTGCTCGCGTCACACGTCAACCTTGGCCGGGCAAGGAAAAAGAGTATCGAACTTTTATTTTTTCGCTCGGATTGGCAGTCCTGCTCGTGGCTGCGTCTGTGGGTTATGCCCTCGCCACACGGCAGCAACAGATCGTAACCGGTGTTGAAACAGCTGCTCCCGCAGATCCAGCCCACCCAATATTGCCGCTTTCGCCTCCTGAAATATCCACACTCTCCATTCCATCGATCCTCCTGCTTGTCGCGTTATTGACTGCAATAACTTCCATCTTCTTGTTGATCCAAGGGTATTCCTGGACGCGCATCCGCGAGCACAGGTCCTTCAACCTATTAATGATCGCCGGGATGCTTGTTACACCGCTGCTGGCGCCGTTCATGATCAAGGGTACTGAACGATGGCTCCACGTGTCCATACCGACTACGGCAGCTGAAGTCCAGGCTATGTCTGCGGATCAGAATGCTCTATTTACGATCGGTGCGGCATTGATCTTTATGTTCGGCATATCTCTCCTTATCGGTATCACCTGGAACAAGCAGCTGTGGTGGAAAGTAGCACTCGTCTTCTGGGTCCCATTCACAATTTTATACACAACCGTATTTACCAATAGCGATGGTTTTTTTACCGGAACTCTTGGCTCCCTTGGTTACTGGTTGGTGCAGCAAGGCGTGCAGCGAGGCAGCCAGCCCTGGTATTACTATATTCTTGTTCAACTACCAATTTATGAATTTCTCCCAGCTTTGGGATTCATTCTCGCTCTAGCGATGGGACTCATTAGAAACAAACCCCCTTCTCAGGAGATCGAAGCCGATCCTGACAATGGAGGAGCACAATTTCCCGTTGCCTTCGGATTATTAACCTGGTGGAGCGTTACCAGCATCCTCGCGTATTCATACGCCGGTGAAAGGATGCCCTGGCTTACCGTTCATATGACCTGGCCATTGATTCTCATGACCGGTTGGGCGGTAGGTAAATTGATCGAAGGAATTAATTGGTCGGGATTTTTTAACAAGCGGATGTGGCTCGCCTTAATCCTGGGTTTTTTGCTTATCACCGGGATGATTGGCGCTCTTTCCTCCTTGTTGGGACCCAATCCCCCTTTCCAGGGAAAGCAATTGGCTCAACTACAAGCAACCTCTTCATTTCTTCTTCCCTTTATCTTATCTGTTATTACCCTTGCGGCAATATTTTACGCTTGGCGCAACTGGTCCTTCCAGGATATTGGTCGGCTCACTCTATTATCATTTTTCTTCCTGCTTGTCATCCTGACTATGCGGGCTTCTTTTAGGGCGGCTTACATCGCCCATGATCAGGCGACAGAGTTTCTTGTTTATGCTCACGGTGCCCGGGGAGTTAAGGAAGTGATCAAGCAGGCTGAGGAAATTTCAAAACGGACTACCGGAGGGATGAGTGCTGTCGTTGCGTATGACGCCAGTGCACCCGATACCGGGGTCTCATGGCCCTTCGTCTGGTATCTTAGAGATTTTACCAACCAACGCTCCTTCGATGAGCCCACTCGCTCCCTGCGTGATTCAGTCGTGGTTATTGTTGACCAGAAGAATTTTGACCGGATCGATGCAGCTCTGGGTTCCGGATTTTATCGGATGGACTACATCCGTATGTGGTGGCCCATGCAGGATTATTTTAATTTGGTGGGTGATAGAGATCCAGCTGTGGAATTTTCCGAAGATTATCCTTGTAGAGGAATTTTGGGTATTTTTAGGTTGGTAAAGAATAAGGATTATTCGCGGATCTGCAATGCGCTGTTAAATCCCAAAATCCGGGAGGGAATCTTTCAAATCTGGCTGGACCGGGATTACACCGAGTACGCTCAAGCCATCGGACGGAGTGACCTCACACTGACTACCTGGGTGCCCTCCGATCAAATGCGGTTGTACGTTAGGAAAGATATTGCTTCCCAGATTTGGAACTATGGAATTTCTCCGGTTGCCACGGAGGAGGAGGTCGATCCTACCGAGGGCAAGTCGATCATCCTGCCGGCAGATCGAATCCTTTCAGACGACACACTCAGTGTATCGATCGGCCTCAATGCACCACGCTCTCTGGCATTTGCAAATGATGGGACTCTTTATGTAACCGATTCGCGAAACCACAGGGTGGTTCACCTGGATCCTGACGGTCACATACTCCATACTTGGGGTTCTTTTGCTGATGGAGTATCTATCCCTGTAAGCCAGGGCACATTTAATGAACCCTGGGGGATTGCCGTTGATCCGGATGGATCTGTCTTTGTGACGGATACCTGGAATCACAGGATCCAAAAATTCACAGCGGACGGGAAATTTATTCACGCGTGGGGTATCTTTGGACAGGGCGAAACTCCCGAATCCTTCTATGGACCGCGCGGCCTGGCGATAGATTCAAATGGACGGATATTCGTCGCTGACACAGGCAATAAGCGGATTGTCGTATTTGATTCGGATGGCAATTACATCACTCAGTTTGGGGCGGCTGGATTGGGTGCGGGTGAGTTTGACGAACCGGTAGGCGTGGCAGTATCCGAGGATGGCCGCGTTTTTGTGACGGATACGTGGAATCAGAGGATTCAATCCTTTCAACTCTCCGAAGATGGAATAAACTACATCCCGAGTTCGCAATGGGATGTTTATGGATGGTTTGGACAATCTTTGGATAACAAGCCATTTATTGCAGTTGGTAACAATGGGCATGTTTTCATCACAGATCCTGAAGGTTTTCGGGTGATGGAATTCAACGGGCAGGGTGAGCTTGAAAGAGTTTGGGGAGATTTCGATAATACTTCGACTGGATTTGGTCTCGCTTCAGGGATCGCGATCGATCCGGATGGGTACATCTGGGTCACAGATGGGTTGTATAACCGGATCATGCGATTTTCAATTCCACACACTGTCGAATGATTTCAGACAGAGAGGATGTAAATTACCTGAGTGGTATAATGCTCGTGCTTTGACATTTCCCCTATCAGGAAGAGTATGAAACTTCATGAATACCAATCAAAATTGATATTCGCCAAATATGGCATACCAATCCCGAAAGGGAGAGTGGCGGCTACCGCTCAAGAGGCAAGGCATATTGCTGAAGAACTCGGTGGCCGCGTTGTTATTAAATCACAGGTGCTTGTAGGTGGCCGGGGGAAAGCTGGCGGGATAAAGCTGGCCAAAAATCCCGAGGAAGCCGAACAGCTTGCCACACAAATTCTTGAAATGGAGATCAAATCGCTGCCGGTTCGTAAAGTGCTTGTTGATGAGGCGGCGGCGATCGAATCAGAAATCTATTTTTCCATTACTAATGATCGGGCCAAGAAGAAACCGGTCATGATCGCCTCGTCGGCCGGCGGAATAGAGATTGAAGAGGTGGCAGCTCAAACCCCGGAAAAGATCATTCAAATCCATATCGATCCTCTCCTGGGTTTGAGGGATTATCAGGCGCGTGACCTGGCTGCATCCATCGACCTGCCTCGCGACCATTGGAAGGAGTTTGGTAGGATCGCCCAGGCTTTGTGGCAGATCTATCATGAGACGGATGCTACACTCGCAGAGATTAACCCCCTGGTGATCACCAAGGAGAAAAAGCTGCTCGCCTTGGATGGCAAAATGATCATCGATGATAATGCCCTCTTCAGGCACCCTGACCTTGCAGAGATGCGCGACCTTGACGAGGAGGCGCCAGAAGAGACCACCGCACGCAAATACGGCCTTTCTTACATCAAATTAGATGGGAATATTGGCTGCATGGTCAATGGTGCCGGCTTGGCGATGACAAGTATGGATATCGTAAAACTGTTCGGGGGCGAACCAGCCAACTTTCTTGACATCGGTGGCGGTGCCAGTCATGAAAAAGTAGCCGCTGCGATGCGCATCATTCTCTCTGATCCGAATGTCCGCGCTATCCTGTTGAATATCTTCGGCGGGATTACCCGTTGCGACGAAGTCGCAAGAGGTATTCTGGCCGCAATGGACGAAGTAAAACCGAAGATACCGATGGTCGTCAGGTTGGTGGGCACGAATGCGGAAGAGGGACGCAAACTGCTTGCGGATGCGAAGATGATCACAGCTGAAACGCTTGCCGATGCTGCCAAAAAAGCTGTTGCCGCGGTTGGTAAGACTGCTTCCACCCGGATACCTGTGATGCAGGAATCCGTAGTGCCAGTTGGCGCTCCGCCTGCGAAGAACCATCAGAAAAACCGGTCTGTCCGATAAAACTTGTTGAGATATCATGAGCATTCTAGTTAATCGAAACACACGCGTGTTGGTGCAAGGAATTACAGGCAACGAGGGTCTATTTCACTCAGAGCAGATGATTCAATACGGGACGCAGGTGGCAGCCGGTGTGACGCCCGGAAAAGGTGGTGAGTGGGTCTTAGGGGGTAAGATACCGGTGTTTGATTCTGTGAAATTAGCCATGGAAGCGACTGGAGTTAATACGAGCGTGATCTTCGTGCCGGCACGATTTGCAGCAGACGCAATGTTCGAGGCAACTGATGCAGGGATCCCGCTCATCGTTTGCATCACCGAAGGCGTGCCCGTCCAGGACATGATGCAGGTTCGTAACTACCTGGATCAAAAAAAAGTAAGACTGGTCGGCCCGAACTGTCCGGGGTTATTAACTCCTGGAGAATCAAAAGTTGGCATCATTCCAGGGAATATTGCCTCGGCAGGCAATATCGGTGTCGTTTCGCGTTCGGGAACGCTGACCTATGAAGTCTTGTACGCGTTGGCGCTGGCTGGAATGGGCGCATCGACTTGTGTCGGTATCGGTGGCGACCCGATCAATGGGACGAATTTTATCGATGTCCTTGAACTGTTCGAGCATGATCCTCAGACAGAAAAAATAGTTCTGATTGGTGAGATCGGTGGAACGGATGAAGATAGAGCCGCTGAATATATCGCCGCGAACCTGACCAAGCCGGTGGTCGCTTTTATAGCGGGGCAGACCGCTCCACCTGGAAAGCGTATGGGTCACGCCGGGGCCATCATCGAGGGATCAGCGGGGACTGCAGCAGACAAGATCAAAGCACTGGAATCTGCTGGGGTAAAAATTGCCAAGCATCCTGAGGAAATCCCCCTTCTTCTCAAATAACAAGTGTCGTTAAATCAGTAGAGCCGCCTTACCCGGCGGCTCTACGGTTATAATTATATTACCTTTATTTCCTGTGAGCGTCGATATATTTAACAGCTTCACCCACCGTGGTAATCTTCTGAGCATCCTCATCTGATATTTCCGCTCCAAATTTATCCTCAAACGCCATGATGAGTTCAACCAGATCAAGTGAATCAGCTTCGAGTTCTTCCCTGAAGCGTGCCTCCATTGTGATTTTTGATTCCTCTGCGCCGAGTAGTTCCTTGATGATCCCTTTGACCTCGGCATATGTGTCCGCCATTTCAACCTCCTGTTCGATTTTGACTGGGCAATTGTACTCGGTCTAATAACCGTGTCAAGCTAGCCTTATAATTCAGCACTTAATTACTCACTCTCAGGAACACTACTTTATGTCAAAAGTTGCGCCGATTGACCAACGTAAATCCGACCACATTCGGATTAATTTGGAGGAAAATGTCCGCTCGGCGCTTTCGACGGGCTTGGAAAATTATCATTTTTCCCATGAAGCTTTACCGGAGCACGATCTCGATAAAATCGATACATCCCTGACTTTGTTCGGAAAGAAATTATCGGCTCCACTTCTAATCAGTTCGATGACTGGTGGAACGAGCGAGGCGGCGAGCATTAATCAACGGCTTGCGGAGGTTGCTGAGTCATGCGGGATTGCGATGGGGGTTGGATCTCAACGCGCTGCGCTTGAAGATGCCAACCAGGTCCATTCATATTCGATAACACGTCAAGTCGCACCAGGATTGCTGCTTTTTGCAAATTTAGGCGCAGTCCAGTTGAATTATGGATATACCATCGATCACTGTCGTCGCGCGGTGGAAATGATTAATGCAGATGCCCTCGTCCTTCACATGAACTGCCTCCAGGAGGCCGTCCAAGATGCAGGCGACACGAATTGGTCCGGCATTGCATCTCAAATGGAAAAAATTTGTAATAAATTGGAGAAGCCAGTTATTGCGAAGGAAGTCGGCTGGGGGATCTCGGAAAAAACGGCAAAATTATTGAAAGACTGTGGCGTTTCCGCGATCGATGTCGCAGGAGCTGGGGGTACCAGTTGGTCTCAAGTTGAAATGCATCGGGCGCCTGACGAGTTTACCCGGAAATTGGCAGCGACTTTTGTGGGATGGGGAATTCCAACATCTCAATCGATTATGAATGTCAAGAAGGTTGTTCCGGAAATCATTGTATTTGCCAGTGGCGGATTGAAGGATGGCTTGGATATTGCCAAATGCATAGCGCTCGGTGCAACTCTCGGAGGCCTGGCTAGTCAGTTCCTGAAGCAGGCTTCAATCTCAAGTGAAGCAGTCCTGGAGCAGGTGAATTTGATGAAACGTCAGTTACAGGTGACCATGTTTTCGGCTGGAGTTGGCTCGCTTTCCGAATTGGCAAGTATCGAGCTCGAGACTTCAGGTTAGAATTTAAAACATAAGATACTTACCATGATTAATCTTGTCGAAGAAATGAAACTCGAGCTCGACCGCGAGTTGCAGAAACAGATCGCGCGACTAAATCAGCCTTGTGCCGGGACATTTATAGAGATGTTGACATATCACATGGGCTGGTCAGGCGAAGGATCGGGTACAGCCGCAGGGGGAAAAAGGATTCGGCCGATATTGCTTTTGTTGGTCAACCATGCGTGCAAAATGGATTGGCGAAAAGCCCTTCCAGCTGCTGCTGCCGTTGAGTTGACCCATAACTTTTCGCTTGTCCACGATGATATTCAGGATCGCTCTGATAAGCGGCATGGTAGGGATACCGTGTGGATAAAATGGGGCGTTCCAATGGCGATCAATGCAGGAGACGCCTTATTCGTCATCTCGAATCAAGCCATGCAGGATCTACACATTAATTTCCCTGCTCAGACCGTCCTAAAAGCTTGGGGTGTATTACAAACCAACTGTCTTTCCTTGACGATCGGACAATACCTCGACATGTCTTTTCAAGGCAGAACAGATTTAACATTGGAAAAATACTGGTGTATGGTCGATGGAAAAACCGCAGCCCTATTGTCAACCTGTACTTACCTTGGTTCGATCTTAAGTGATGTGAGTGAAGCAGTTCAAGAAGAATACAGGTTATTCGGTTTTCACCTCGGGCGGGCATTTCAGGTGCAGGATGATGTACTTGGGATTTGGGGGAACCCGGATCGGACGGGCAAACCAACCGGGAGTGACCTCTTAGACAAAAAGAATTCCCTCCCCGTGATCTCAGGATTATCCAAACAGGGTAAATTTGCCGGTGTGTGGACAAGTGGTATTAAATCCAGTGAAGATGCGGAGCATGCTGCCGGTTTGCTCAAAGAGGAGGGAGTGCTCCAGTCAGCAGAGGAAATCGCCCGAGAAGAATCAGAAATTGCACTTACCCACCTCCGACACGCCTCACCCTCTAGTGAAGCAGGTGAGGCACTCAACGAAATTGTCTCGAAATTAACCGGGAGGCAAAGCTGACCTTCTCATAACCATTTCTTCCGTCTTTCGCTTGACACCTGGTTGGGCGGTGAATATAATCCGCTCCGTTCCCGATGCGGGTGTAGTTCAGTGGTAGAACGCTTGCTTCCCAAGCAAGATATCGTGGGTTCGAATCCCATCACCCGCTCATGTCGAGGCTGACCACCTCGACTTTTTTGTTAACTGTTTTGCAAGGTTGCTGTTATGGTTGCCCTTTATCCCCAAAAGTAAAATTCTCCTGGGAGATAATGAATTGTTCATTAATGAGCCTCTCAAGGGGACCATACTTTACGTGGAAGATAATTCCGATAACCGGGTTTTGGTTCGTAGGGTTTTGAATGCAGAAGGATACGATGTCGTCGAGGCTGGAGATGCAGTACAGGCATTGGATAAGTTGTATGGTGGAGGATTGGATTTGATCCTTATGGATATAAGTATGCCCGATATGGATGGATATTCACTTACCGCAAAAATACGGTCGAATCCTGATTTCAGATACATTCCGATCATTGCCGTTACTGCAAACGTCATGCACGGTGACCGGGAAAGATCGCTTAAGGCCGGTTGTGATGGGTATATCCAGAAACCTATTGACATCGACATCCTAGCCCAACAGATAGAACGATTCATCGGAAGGAGCGTTAATGGTTGAGACCAATTCCACCATCTCTGCTGATACCCAACCCATTCGCAGGCCTAATATTCCCAAGGACGCCACAGTCCTGGTGGTGGAGGATAACGTCTCGAATTTCGTCTTGATCGCGCGAATGTTGGGTTATCTGGGGATTCATTGTGAGTGGAAAACTTCAGGCTACGAGGTGCTTGAATATGCAGACACGCTGCCCAGGTTGGATCTGATTCTGATGGATATCCGACTACCCTATGAAGATGGTTACGGAGCCCAGAAAAAAATTCGCATGTCTGAGCGATTCAGGTCAGTGCCCATTGTTGCTGTGACTGCCGAGGCAAGTCTCGAGCAGATGAGAAAAGCGCGCGAATCTGGTTTTGATGGCTTCTTGGGTAAACCGTTGGATCCAGACCGGTTTCCGGATCAAATCCGTCGGATCTTAGGCGGTGACCAGGTGTGGGAAATGGGATGATGACCCAATGCTAACCATTTTCAAGCGTATTCGTTTTCAAAAATCAAATTTCGTATCACGTAGGAGTTTGACTGGGATATTGGTCCGTGCCCTGCTCCTCTTGACCTTCATCCCGCTGATTCTGATAGCTGGTGCTGCCTTTGCTCGAACTCGGGATCTTCCCTTCACCATTTTGCTAGTCATAGCAACTCTGTTGACGATGGCAATTGTGATCGTATATGGAACAAGCCGGATCGTCAGACCCCTCGATAATATTAAGGCGGTAATCGAGAAATTTACCGAAGGTGATCTGAGTAGTCGGGCAGAGGGGGGCGAACGAAAAGATGAAATCGGTGAATTGGCACGCGCGTTCAATCAAATGGCTGATGAAATGGCTGGATTGTACCGATCTTTGGAGATGAAGGTCGACGACCGCACGCGCCAGGTTCGAACCGCTGCTGAAGTAGCCCAGAGTCTTACATCTCTTACAAGTTTGGATGATTTGTTGTCGAAAACTGTGGAGCTTTTGGTTAAACAGTTCGAATTCTATGAAGCGCACATCTTTATGATCGACCGTGCCAGTAAAACAGCCTCCTTACGCGCTGCGCGAGGACCCGCAGCAGGAAGACTATTGGAAAGAGGTCATCGTTTCGATGTCGGATCAGGTTCGATCATTGGGTGGGTCAGCGCGAATAACAAACCTCGCGTCGCCTCGGATGTCAGCGAGGATCCAATTCACTTCAAGAATGAGTTTCTCCCTGAAACAAAGGCGGAAGCGTCCGTACCCATCTCGGTTGGAAATCTGGTTCTCGGTGTACTGGATGTACAGAGTGTCAATGCCGGAGCATTCAGTCCGGAGACTGTAGTTATGCTGGAAACCCTTGCCAGCCAAATTGCAGTAGCCATTCAGAATGCAGGTCTCGTCGAAACCACGCAGGTAAATTTCCAGGAACTCAGCAGGTTGTATCGTGCAACCAGGTCCATTGCTGAATCCAAGACCGAGCAGGAGATTTTAGAAGTAAGTGGAAAAGTATTGCGTGATGCGCCTTTCCCGGTTGTGCTGGTTGCTCTGAGAGAGAACGATCTTGAAATTCTGACCATCGCAGATGCTCCAAATATCGTGGATACAACTATAGAGTTTCAACGTTATCTATCGGCTGACATGGGTCAAATAAAGCAGGTGTTCCAGGTGGGACCCATCATTACCGATTCGGGAGATAGCCGGATACCTTCGACGATGTTAGAGATTGTCCAAAGACTTGGTTTTGATTCAGCTGCATACCTCCCTATTCACAGAGGAAGTGAACTGGCTGCGGTCATCATTCTTGGGGCAAAAAGACAGGTTCTCACGAATTCGTTAATTCAACCTTACATTAATCTGGCAGATGTAGTATCCGCAAATTTGGAAATGATCTCTTTGGTGTCTGGTAACACAAAACGTGCGAATGAGTTGGAGGCACTTTCCTCAATTAATCAGGCACTTACAACAACTCAAGACATATCGAATTTCTATACGACTCTCCATGAGAACGTTCGCACCGTTATCGGTGATTACAGTTTTACGATAGCCTTGTATGATGAACAGAAAAATACCGTCAGCATTCCTTATAACTTCTACGACAATAAACTCACCGAAGTCGATCCATTCCCGCTCGGAGAAGGATTGGCTTCAGTATTGATCCACACCCGGCAGCCGCTCCTTCTCGTTCATGATACGGAAAGGCAAGCCGCATTGCTGGGGGTCAAAGTGATCGGCAGGCCGGCTCGCTCATGGATGGGCGCTCCAATGATCATTCAGGATTCGGTGGTCGGCGCTCTCATCGTCCAAGATCTTGAACGCGAATTTATGTTCAATGAGAGTGACCTTAAATTCTTTAAATCCCTCGCCGATCAAGTGGCTGGTGTTATTAAGAACGCCCGGCTTCTGGATGAAAGTACGCAGCGATCATTGCAATTGGAGATTGCAGCGGATATTTCCCGGGATATCAGTGGATCGCTTAACCTCGATGAATTATTGGTTAAAGCAGTCACTTTGATTCGTGAGAGATTTGATTTCTATCACGCGGCAATCTTTCTAATCGATGCACCGGCTGAGTTTGCTGTGATCCGGGAGGCAACTGGTGATGCTGGACAGCAAATGAAACGCATGGGTCATAGAATCAGTATTGGATCGAAATCCATCGTGGGTTTTGTTAGTGGACGAGGAGAAAGACTGGTCGTGAACGACACCTCCAAGGATGCCACGTATTTCGCCAATCCCCTCCTGCCTAACACCAGGGCGGAAGCAGCCCTGCCCATGAAAGTTGGCGAAAGAATCCTGGGTGTGTTGGATATCCAGAGCGATCATCCCTATGCGTTTACTGAAGACAATCTTCGGAGTATTCAGCTCCTTTCGGATCAGTTGGCGATAGCCGTGGTTAATACCGAGCTATTTGCCGAAACCCAGGAACATCTTTCCCAGCAAAGGTTGTTACATCACATCACAGCTACGGCAGCCTCAGGTACAACCTTGGAGGAAGCGCTTGAAGGTGCGGTCAATGGACTTCAGGTCACACTCGGCGGCGACCGGGTTGCTATCCTATTGGCTGACCGGACAGAAAAATTACTGGAAGTCATGGCGGTCGTAGGTTACTCCGAGGATGTAGCAAATTTGAAAATTCCCATTGGAACGGGCATTTCTGGTTCGGCTGCGCTTCAAAGACGCGCGCTGCGCATCAATGATGTGACCAAAGATTCACGCTACATACAGATAAGCCCGAACACCCGCTCCGAATTGGCAGTTCCATTGATCTATCGGAATGAATTGCTTGGTGTGATCAACGTTGAAAGTGAAAAGGTTGAAGCATATTCCGATGATGATGAAGAAATGCTCGGAACATTGGGCGGTTCTCTTGCAGCCATCATCGCAAACGCTCGACTGCTGGAGCAGATCCGTGAAAAGGCAGAGCGAGATCGGACTATCTACGAGATAACCGGCAAGATTCGTAAATCAACGGACATACAAACCATTTTAGCCACGACCGCGACAGAGCTTAACAAGGTTGTTGGTGCCAGGCGAACAAAAATCGAAATCACCCCCCAAGTGCTGGATCCAGATGGAAGAGCAAGTTAGACCGAGGTGATCGGATGAATGAAAGAAAAACCATACCCCTCTCCGCATCCATACCCATGGCCAAACGGGCGTATCGGAATTGGAGGGAACGGTATATTGTGCCAGCCCTATTGGGTGTCATTGTTTTTTCGATAATCACTTTCATACCGGTATTAAGCACCACCAGAAATATTTTCCTTGGTATTCTTTTCGTGATCCTTATTTCAGCCCTCCTGGCCGTAACCTTAACCCGATCCCCGTATCCCGTTCGGGCCTCGGTTTTTTTGGCTGCTTTGTATTTCCTGGGTATCGCTGAGCTTATCCACTCGGGCATCCTGGGTGATGGTTTGATATTTTTCATCGGTCTGGTTGTCTTCGCAACCATGTTATTTTCCACCATGGCAGGCATGATTTCAATCCTGGCGAGCATGATTACATTCATCATGCTTGGCTGGCTGACTTTAAATGATGCTCTTCCATTGGTGAATTCCATGAGGTTGACAACTGTCCCGCAGGACTGGCTTCTCTCATCCGCGAAGTTGATCCTGCTTGCAGGCGCATTTGTCCTTGCATTTCGTTTATTTCTGATCGATTTTGAAGATACTCAAAAGAGAGTGTCGCTTACCGTCAGTGAACTGGATCGCGAGCGGGTTAATATTGAAGAGTATGTGACCGCCCGAACTGCGCAGCTGACGAAAATAACCGAGATCGCCGCCATCTCAGGATCCTCACTTATACCTGCTGACCTTTACAGAAAGCTTGTAGCTTCGGTGTCTGAACGATTCGATTCATATTTCACAGCCCTTTATTTGCTCGATGAAAATGGGCAAACGCTTGACTTAGTCGATGCTACAGGAGAGGCGGGTCAGGTTTTGAAGGAATCGGGACATCGTCTGGAGCTGGCACAGAAAAATCTGGTCAGCAGCGTTGTGCGTGAGAATAAAGCCAGGTTATTAAAACCAGTGGAAGGAGTACCTCCTTCTGTTGATAATCCTTTGCTACCTTACACGCGATCAGAGCTCTGCTTACCACTTTACGTCGGTGAACGGGTTTTTGGAGCTATCGATATTCATTCGGCAAAGGATTCCGTCTTTCTCGAGACTGATATGGCGACTTTTGAAGATTTGGCTGTTTTATTGTCAAATGCAGTGGCCAATACCCGATCGTTTGAAATTGCCCAACAGGAGATCAAAGAGTTAAGTACGGCACAACAGCGTTATATCCAGACCTCGTGGGCAGCCCTTAGCAGTAATAAACCAATCGAATTTCGACTGGGTGAAGAAAACGTTACGTCTGATGCGAACGAGTTTAAAGTGCCGTTGGCACTGCGAGATCAAATAATCG
>Ga0154778_1172_pt3 | contig 25828 bp, 25 predicted proteins | sample Rifle2008BG16ft_FD_105786 | JGI IMG/M metagenome (GOLD analysis project Ga0154778, IMG submission 105786) | Chloroflexi bacterium RBG_16_51_16 | reverse complement strand
TCCGCACTTTTAATCCATTGGTGAGGGAGAAAGTCTTAAAGCGCTTCGAGGAAATCGTCAAGAATGTTTCCCATGCCATGGCATGCCAATCCGAACTCATTTTGCATAAGTTAACACCTGCACTTATCAATTACGATCGGATCACCGAGAAGGTCCAGCATACTGCCGCTCGATTGCTCCCTGGATTGGAACTGGATACACAGGCATATATAACCATGGGCGCTGAGGACATGGCTTTCATGCATGAAATGATCCCAGGCTGCTTCATTTTCGTAGGATCTGCGAACAAGGAACGCGGCCTGGATTATGGGCATCACCATCCCAAATTTGATTTCGACGAACAAGCTCTATCCAATGGTGTTGCTCTGATGACCGCTGCAGCTTTCGACCTGTTGAAATGAAACAGAATTGGATACCCCGATTCATCCCTTGGATCATTTTCCTGACGGGGTTTGTGATCCAGGAATGCAGCGTGATCCCGGATTACATCCGAACTCAAATTCCATCGGCAACCTTCACTCCATTAGTTAATCCACCCTCCACCGCGACAGAGGATGTTTGTGGTTTCGTTTGGGCATACAAAGACCTGCCGGACCTGTCCAAGCTTTTTCAAAAAAAGGTACAAGCATATCAATTGGACGCAAATGCCAGGGCACAGGCGTTCGGTGAAGATTGCGTTTATTCAAACGGCAAGTCCGAATTCCACGCTCTTGAAACGGATTTTTATGTGACTTTGATGGTTGATGATTTGTCTGATGAGGATGAACTGGGAGATTGGATATCCAGGATCATGCCGGAATTGGAAAAAATCCCGCGTGACAAACTGATGGGTCCCCAGGAAGGATTTTGCGAATTCAAGTTCACTCAGAACGATGATGAGTTCGTTATCGTCAGGGTTCCCCTGGATAAGTATCAGACGGAAGCAAATAGGCTTAAAGGGGCGGAGCTGTACCGATTGTTTTCGGAAAAACCTTAATGAAAATTGCGGTCACAGGCGCGTTCTCCTACTCCGGAAAGTACATCACCCACCGTTTGCTTGCACAAGGGTATGAAGTTATCACTCTAACGAATCATCCCGAACGTGGAGATCCCTTCGGCAGCAAAGTCGAGGTACGCCCGCTTAATTTCAATGCGCGGGATTCAATAACCGAAAGCCTGCAATCGGCTGTGATCCTGATCAATACCTATTGGGTTCGTTTTGATAAGGGACAAAACACCCAGTCGCGTGCGGTGGAAAATACACGAATTTTGATCGATTCGGCGGTGCAAGCCGGTGTGAAGAAGGTCATTCATATCAGCATAACCAACCCATCCCTGGATTCACCTCTCCCTTATTTTTCCGGCAAGGCTGCCAATGAAAGGACGGTGATGGGTTCTGGCATGAGCTATACCATCCTGCGACCAACCGTTCTTTTCGGTAAGGAAGATATCTTAATAAATAATATCGCGTGGATCCTACGCCGGTTTCCCCTCATGCTGATCCCTGGCGATGGCTCTTCTCGACTTCAACCTGTCTATGTCGATGACCTGGCCCAATTGGTAGTTGAGGCTTGTGGAAAATTCGACAATCAAATCCTGGATGCCGTTGGACCTGACATTTTTTCCTTCCGGGAAATGGTGGAATTGATCGGGACAACCATCGGTATAGAAAGGCCTCTCGTCTCCTGTCCATCATGGATGGCGTTATCGGGTGCACGCCTCATCGGCTTGTTTGTCGGTGACGTTGTGCTGACGCGTGAAGAAGTACTGGGGTTAATGGCAAACCTATTGGTCTCAAACGCGCCTCCCCGGTGCAATAGCCGTCTTGTTGACTGGCTTCAATTAAATAGAGACAAAGTTGGCAGAAATTACGCTTCTGAATTGTCCCGTCATTATTTTTAGATCAAGATATCCGTCGTAAATCTACTCACGCAGTAGATCGATAAGCTTCTGTTTAAGCAGCTGGCTGCATGCCAATGCTTCTCCATACATGTGTCCTTCAGCGCCTTTCCAACTCCCAAAAAAACCTCCAGCCTCCCTGAGAATTACCGGGAATGGACCACAATCCCAGATTTTCATTTCGGGATCCAAACACGCTTCCGCCCTCCCGGTAGCAACAGCGAAAAAACCATAAGCGTCTGACCAGCCGCGGGTCATGTATACCGACCGCGAAAGTTGGTTCCAAATTCCAGGATTTCGATCGATCAGGTGCTGAACACTTGTATAACAAATACAAGCCTGGTCAAGCCGATCCACCTGTGATACATGCACCCTGCGACCATTACACCAGGCTCCGGTCCCCTCGGCTGCGCTGAGCATCATGTCTAACGCAGGAAAATACACCGAGCCAACCTTGATCCGACTTTCAATTTCAAGGCCGATCAAAACGGCGTACAAAGGCACACCGCGCACGAACGACTTTGTTCCGTCGATGGGATCGATGATCCAACGATTCGGGTTACCAGGATGCGAGCTTTCACCAAATTCCTCACCGACAATTGCATCCCTTGGGTAAGTTTTTTCGATCTGACTGCGAATGAATTCCTCCGCTGCACGGTCGGCAGCAGTAACAGGTGTTTGATCCTGCTTATAGTCAGCCTGCAGACCAGTATCGAAATATCCCAGGGTGATCCTGCCTGCCTCGTACGCAATTTGAGTTGTAAAATCTAAATACTCTGCCAGGTTCATTTGATCAACTTCTCCAGCAATTGTCGTTCCTGGGTTGGGCTTGAGATTTCACCATCCAACCAGGCTGATCGGAGTCTTTTAAGAAGGAGCGAGTACTTTTTTCCCGGTTTAATACCTAGGTCTTTCAATTTATGACCGGTTGTATGCGGTTTGATGTATCTCCAGCTGACCAGAAAATTGTGTATTGCCTTCCTGGTGACCTTATTTTTATCAGCCAAATAAACTGCCAGCACAGCCAGGTCAGGTATTTTTTCCAATATCTCAAACCACTGGCTGGGTTTTAATCTTTTGGGTACTCTGATCTTTTTCCACAGATTCGATGCAGTGATCATTGTTCGATAAAGAGAAGCATCGAAATGCAGCCGGGTGTTCAGACTGGTGAGCTCCGCATGAGTCGCTGTGAGCATCCAAAGTACCCAGCGAATCCTGGATAAAGAAAAATCGGACAGTATCATGAGATCGTCTGTACCTTCAAATTCAAAGCGCTCAGAGATAGATTTGTTCCAACGGAGAGAGGCGTGCACGGGACTGAGTAAATGATTCTCAGCTAATCGGGCAAGAATGGCAGAGGCTGTGGGCTCTTCGAGGATCAGATCCAATTCGTGGCGAATGCGTTCGGGTGTCAGGATGGCAATATATTTTCGCCCTGCAGGGATCAGCTTGAGGCTCTCGTCTGCGAGAGAATAATTGAATCTCTGCTCGTAACGAAAGGCTCTAAATATCCGGGTGGGATCATCAACAAATGAAATCGCATGCAGAACCCGGATGAACCGCTTGCTTAGATCCGCTTGACCTCCCAATGGGTCCAGCAGTGAACCACGTTGTGCACCATCCAGTCTGATCGCCATCGCATTGATCGAGAAATCACGCCTCTGCAGGTCATCCAGAATGGTGCCTGCGTTCACCTTGGGTAAACTTGCCGGCGAGGGATAGGATTCCTTTCTGGCGGAAATCAAGTCAATCGTTTTTATTTGACGTGGAGGTTTCTCAACGCCCATGTTGTTGGTACCAAACTTCCAATCCCTTATATCAATCGTCGCCGTTCGAAAGCGGGTATGGGCGGTCACTTTTCCCCCGTAATCTTGCGCCAGTGACCGAGCCAGCAGGATGGCATCCCCTTCAACAACGAGATCCAGGTCCTTGCTATTGATTCCGAGTAATAGATCTCGTACAATCCCGCCAACAAGAAACAGAGGCATCCCGAGGCTTTGTGTTTTTTGAGTAACCCGGCTAATTATTTCGTTCTGATGAGGAGATAGCCATCGATCAACTTCGAGCTTCAAAGGTTCAAAGGCCATTTTTTTATTCTAATCCATGAAGTTTCATTTCAGGTATAATACCGCCCATGCAATTGAACCCGCTGTCTTCCCCGCGACTGATTAAATCTGCCTGGTCTGGATAGGTTCTCTTCACCTCGCCTCGAACGGCTCCCAGACCCGGTGAGCCGTTTTTGTTTGCTTAGATCGAGTGTCCAACTCATGGCATGAGATTAAATGGGAGTACTAGAATTTAGATGAAAATATCTGTATTTGGCGGCTCGCAGCCCAAATCTGGAGATCAGAGTTATCTGGAGGCAAAGGAGCTCGGTAAAATCCTTGCACAGCGAGGGCATACGGTGTTGACTGGTGGTTATATCGGTACAATGGAAGCCGTATCCCGCGGAGCAGCAGAGGCAGGCGGGCAAGTGATTGGTGTCACCTGTGAAGATCTTGAGCGTTGGCGGCCAGTGAGCCGAAACAAGTGGGTGCAAGAGGAATGGAGAAAACAAACACTCTTCGAACGATTGCAAGCATTGATTGAGAATTGCGATGCTGCTTTTGCCCTGCCTGGCGGACCCGGCACGCTGACAGAAATCGCATTGACCTGGAACTTGATGATTATCCAGTCCCTCCCCGTCCGACCGTTGATATTGATTGGAAATGGATGGGAAAAGGTGTTCGACCAACTTTTCACTTCCATGGAATCGTATGTTTCAAATAATCAACGTGAGCTTTTGGTCTTTGCGCCGGATGTAACTTCCGCCCTTAATAAACTGGATGAAATTGATTGATGGATGACCGATCACACCGATTAGAAAAACACCTGTAGCAGTCCACACCAATATGATGGAGCTTCGATGACCGAAGATAAATTACCTACACGCAAGGAGAATTTTTCCGAGTGGTACAACCAACTTGTCGTTAAATCCGAGCTGGCAGATTATGCACCGGTACGTGGTTGTATGGTCGTCCGACCCTATGGATGGACTTTGTGGGAAAACATGACCGGAGGACTCGACCGCCGATTCAAGGAGACGGGGCATACCAACGCGGCGTTCCCGATGCTGATACCCCTTTCATTTTTTGAGAAGGAAAAAGAGCATGTGGAAGGCTTCTCTCCCCAGCTCGCAGTTGTGACCCATGGCGGAGGGGAAAAACTCGAAGAGCCTCTTGTTGTCCGACCAACCTCGGAGACGATCATCGGCTACATGTATGCCCGATGGATTAAATCCTATCGGGATCTGCCAGTGCTTATCAATCAGTGGGGCAGCGTACTGCGCTGGGAGATCCGGACAAAGCTATTCATCCGCACAGCCGAATTCTACTGGCAGGAGGGTCACACTGCGCACAGTACTGAGCAGGAAGCCCGCGAGGAAACCCTGCGGATGCTTGATGTTTATGCCGATTTCGCGATCAATGATGCAGCCATCCCGGTCATCAAAGGTGAAAAATCCGAGACCGAAAAATTTGCCGGCGCTGTCCAATCCACATCCATTGAGGCAATGATGCAGGACACGCGTGCCCTGCAGTCTGGCACGTCACACTTCTTCGGCCAGAATTTTGCCAAAGCCTTTGAGATCCAATACCTGGATCCATCCAACACGCTCCAGTATTGCTGGACAACCTCGTGGGGTCTCTCCAGCAGGATGGTCGGTGCAGTGATCATGACGCACGGCGATGATCAAGGATTGATACTGCCCCCGAAAATCGCGCCTTTGCAAGTAGTTATCGTTCCGATCTACAAGAATGATACTGAGAAAAGCAGCGTGCTGGAATCCACAAACTCGGTGTTTAAGGATTTAAAGGATTCAGGAATTCGAGTTAAATTGGATGACCGTGAGGAAGTTACCCCCGGATTTAAATATAATTACTGGGAACTTCGCGGCGTGCCCGTTCGCATTGAAATAGGCCCTAAGGATGTCGAGCAACAAAGTGTTACGGTTGCTCGTCGGGATGTTCCTGGTAAAAGCGGCAAGTCATCATTCACGAAGGCTGAAGTGGCTGCTAAAATGCATCCGTTCCTGTTGGAGATTCAGGATGCACTCCTGGCGCGTGCCACAGCCTTTCGGGATGAACACATCCATGAACCGGCTTCCTACGATGATTTGAAAAATATCGTCCAAGATGGATGGGCCTTCGCTTATTGGTGCGGATCGACTACCTGTGAAACAAAAGTCAAGGAAGAAACGAAGGCAACGACACGATGCATCCCACTGGAAGGCCAACCCAAGGTTGCTGGCAAGTGCGTAGTTTGTGGTAACAAAGCCGAGAAAAAAGTATATTTTGCCCGGGCTTATTGACGCCGAATCCGCCTCTCTTGAAATCAAACAAAAGCGGTCTTCCATAAATTACCTTAATATCTAAGAAGATAAACCGCGTATCGAATCACTGTTGTTGGAACTATAATGGTTGCGATCGATCTCGCCCGACTCCGAAAACAATCCAACCGGCTTGCAGATTTTTTCTTTCTACCTGATGAGTTCATGCGGCATCTCAGGGAGACCCTCGATTTTTACGTAAACTACAGCTTACGGAAGAAAACAGATATCGCTCCCGGCTCCAATCTGCGGACTTACCGCACACCGCCGGTGGTATTGCAGCACATCCAGAAGGAATTGCGCGGGGTGGCTGAAAATAATCCGGCATATGCACTCGATCTGGCAGACAGGCTATGGGACGTGGGCACTCTGGAGACCTCGCTTCTGGCTGCCTTCCTGCTTGGTTGCCTGCCGCCTCAGGAAGAACGACTGCTTGCCCGTTTGACAGCGTGGTCGCAGCAGGTTCAAGATCCGGACGTGAGATCAGAACTGTTATCTACCAGCATGACCCGCATGCGCAAGGAATCGCCGGATCAATTCCTTGTCCTCATTCGGGAATGGCTTCACCCAGCCAGACCGCAGACCTGGTCCAACGGCATCCAGGCGTTGCTCCCCATGATCGAGGAAGCGAGCTTCGAAAATATTCCTCTCATCCTTGATATGGTTGAACCGGTGATTCAAAACGGAGGCAGCTCCAGGCAGCTCGATATTCGGGATCTCATTCTTGCTTTATATAAACATTCACGGGATGAAACAACTTATTTGCTCAAGCAGATTCTCTCGCAACCAAGTGATCCGATGACGGTGATCACCCTGCGGAGAATTGCCCCGGCATTCCCAGCTGAATTACAATCTGAGCTGGGTGAATTTCTTCGCTATCGATCCGTGGAAAAAGGAAGTTGAATGCTTCAATTAATAAATCTGGTGTTAGGCGCCGCCCTGCTCTTCATCGGTCGAAAGCTGTACTGGCTTCTGGTGGGCATTATCGGGTTTACGGCAGGTCTTCTGTTTACCTCAAGGTTCCTGCACATCGAATCCGAAATACTGGTTGTGCTGATCGGACTTGGTGTGGGAATTCTGTTCGCCATGCTGGCGGTCTTCGTCCAGAGCCTGGCAATCGGTGCAGCCGGCTTCTTCGGCGGCGGTTATATTTTACTCGGGTTTGCAGGCATGCTTAGCCTGGATAAAGGCATTTTGTCGTTGATCGTTTTTACCCTTGGAGGGGTGATCGGAGTGCTGCTGGTCGCATTCCTCTTCGACTGGGCGCTGATCACGATCTCATCGCTTGCGGGAGCGTCGATGCTCATCGAAGCGCTCCATTTGGAGCGCGTCGCAGGTGGACTGCTCCTTCTGATACTAGTCATTGTAGGTGTATCGGTTCAAGGAGCGCTTTTAAGAAGGGAAAAGCAGCCGCAGAAATCCGATGATTAACCCTTCCAGGTTGATCTACCTGCATGGGTTGGAAAGCACTAGTCAGAGCGGGAAAGCCCGGGAATTTGCTAAATTATTTCCAGGGATGCTGATACCTGATTTCACAGGCTCATTAGATAAACGGATGGCGCAGCTCCTGCCTATCCTGGGAGAACAGGAAGATTGGACGATCATCGGTTCCTCTTTCGGCGGGCTGATGGGCGCACTATTCACACTTGAACACTCAAACCAGGTGCGAAAGTTAGTCCTGCTGGCGCCAGCGCTTTTCCTTCCCCCTCTTGGAGATACCTATCAAGGAAATCCGGTTGGAGTGACAACGATCCTGATCCATGGTGATTTGGATAACGTGGTGCCCAAGCAACCCGTTCGGATCATTGCTGGGAAGCTATTTACGAATCTTAGCTTGATTGATGTAAACGACGATCACCGATTGCATAAGACCATGCGAGAATTAGATTGGATCTCGATACTGAATTAGTGTGTAATTCCTGCAGTACCAGAAAATGATCATCTCGCAATTGATCGAGGCTATTGATGGATTAGCAATCGACCTTCACAACCATTCTCCTAAACTTTTCAATTTGCCAGACCGAAATCCATGATCAAGTTGATAAAAAATCTAGATTTGGAAATATCCAGCATTTCGAATTGAGAATGTCAAGCAAAGCATACCGAGATAGAGTTATTGAATGGCGCAATGAGCGGGAAGAAAATCTCCGCAAAGAGAATGGCTGGCTGGCATTGTGCGGCCTCTTCTGGCTGAGACCTGGGATAAATCTACTCGGTTCGGCACAAGATTGTGAGGTCAAGTTACCCGAAGGTTTTCCCGCTCGGTTGGGTCATTTTGAATGGAATGAGGATGCGGTGCATTTTCATCCTGATCCGGAAACTGGTGGTCCATTAAATACATTCTCCCATATAGAGACCAAACTTGTCTCTGATGTAGAAGAAAATCCTACTTTTATCAATTTCGAGAAAATGAGCATGGTCCTGATCAAGCGGGGGAAAAGATTTGGAATACGGATGTGGGATAACTCAAGACCTGAGCGAACAGATCACCCTCCTCGGACATGGTATGAGATCGATGAAAACTATCGATTTCCAGCGGTGTATCACCCATACAGTGAGCCTAGGACCCTCTCCTTTCCGGATGTCTCTGGTGATTTCTCGGACCTGGATGTGGTCGGTACAATTTCTTTTGAATATAAAAACACCTCCTCCAATCTGGTTGTCAGCCTGGAGAACGATGAGACTCTTTTCCTGCGTTTCTGGGATGAAAGCAGCAAATCTACCTCTTATCCCGCAGGGCGTTATATGGTCCTAAAGCCAGCTAATACTAACCACTTGGAATTGGATTTTAATTTCTCCTATAATCCCCCGTGTGCTTTTACTCCTCATGCAACCTGTATTTTCGCACCTCAACAAAATCGGTTGAATTTTTATATCCTTGCAGGTGAGGCTTATGGTCACAACATTATTAATGAATTTCATTAATTCATTGAAACCGGTTAACGGTTTTGGCGTATATCCTTATTGAGTAGGAATGGCTTGTAACAGATTTCCTCATGGGCTATAATCTTCATAGTATATAAACAAGGAGAGATCCATGGCAAGGATTTTTGACGTCATAGAATATCCGAATGAAATGTCCGACGAGCTTGTGCACCGTTTCCCAGAAACTGGCATAGGTGACTACCGAATTGGATCGCAGGTGATCGTACGCGAATCCCAATCCGTGGTTTTTTTCAGGGATGGCAACGCACTGGATGTGTTTGGACCCGGAAGACATACCATCACCACGGCAAATATACCCAAACTGATCGATTTTATAGGCAAGGCGTTCAATGATCGCACTCCATTTCCAGTGGAGGTCTATTTTGTCTCGCGCAAGGAATTTGCTAATAAAAAATGGGGCACCCCCCAACCGATTATTGTCCGCAATCCAAATATGGGGCTGGGCGTAGCCTTGCTCCAAGGCTTTGGTACTTATTCATTCCAGGTAAGGGATCCTCAACAGTTCGTAACCCAGATCGTGGGAGCGCGTGCTGCTTACCAAACCGCTGAAATTGAGGAGCGGCTGCGGACCATGCTTTTATCCAAATTACAGGATGTACTTGGTGAAACCGGAGCCAAGAACTCGGTTCCAGAAATGATCGGTTTGACCGAAGAGATCGGTGCGGCTGTCCGGGCGAAGACCCAGGATGATTTCGAAGCATTGGGACTCACCCTTAAAACATTTTACGTTGGAAACCTCAAGCCTTCAGACAAATCGGCCGAAGAGCTGCGCGCAATGGGCATGCTCGATATGGCAACCTACACCCAGCTTCAAGCTGCAGATGCCATGCGGGATGCAGCCAGCAACCCGAGTGGTGGAGCAGGCCTCACCGCTGGAATCGGAGCCGGAATGGGCATCGGAAACCTTATGGGCCAGGCTTTGCAGAGTGGTGCGTCTGGCACAGGTGGAAAACCGGTCACCATCCCGGACGTGATGACACCAAGTGAAGCGGCGGGAATTCTCAAAGTATCCGAGGAAGATGTCTTGGCCGCAATTCAAGATAAGAGCTTGAAAGCAAAGAAGATGGGAAATTCCTACCGAATAAGCAAGTCTGCTCTGGAGGATTTCTTAAAAGGTTAAATTGATCAGGTCGCCCTTGTGACCTGGTGCAGGTTTCGGATTATTAACCTCCCGGAATAGTTCCGGGAGGTTATTGTTTTAAACACTCGGGATTTAAAAGCTGAGTTCGTAATATACGTCCGGGATCGAATCAAGGATATCGCCTGCCATAACCGTTGCTGAACTACCCAATTCTTCCTGTGCAACCATCCCAGCCTGACCATGGATCCACGCCCCGGCAACCGCTGCCTGATAAGGTTCAAGTCCCTGCCCTAACAATCCAACGATCACGCCTGCCAGTACATCTCCGCTTCCGGCGCGAGCCAGAGCTGCGGTTGCCACCGGTATCACCGAAGACCTTCCATCAGGGTCAGCGACAATCGTCAATGCACCTTTGAGCACCACCACATGACCCCAATCGGTTGAGTACGTCATGGCAATTTTAGATCTCGAAGCTTGGATCTCTTCTTTTGCCAATCCGGTCAATACGGACATTTCCCCGGGATGCGGCGTAAGGATGGAATGGAGAGGCAATAATTTATGCCAATCCTTGATATTCGCCAGCAGTTTAAGTCCATCTGCATCAAATACGAGTGGCGGCAGGCTTTGATCACCCGCCTCTTTTACCTGTTCAGTTTCGTGTACGAAACCGATACGGCTTCCAGGTCGCCGGTTGGCTGTCTGCCCGGACAGCAGTTTTTCAATGAATTCGCGGGTCGTGGTCTCCGTTCCAAACCCCGGACCGACCAGCAGGGCTGTGGCACGATCCAGATTTTTTGACAAGACCTCCGCAGCTTCGCGTGCGATCACACCTTGTTGATGGGGCAACAGGATCCATGTAGCTTCCGGAAACTGACCCGCAATCGCGGTATGCATGGATGCAGGTATCGCAAGGGTTACCAATCCAGCGCCTGAGCGGTACGCAGCTTTTCCTGCCAGGAGCGCGGCGCCTGTGTAATTCGTCGAACCGGCGGCGATCATGATCGTTCCGAAAGTGCCTTTATGTGCATCCGCTGGTCTGGAAGGTAATATGCTCTTGATCATGGCACGATCTGCAACCTCGGTGGTTATCTTTTCGAGGGCCTTTAATTTGTGGGGGAATCCAAGGTCCACGACGACCAGTTCGCCAACAACTTCGAACGCTGGCAGCTGAACCATCCCTAGTTTTACAGCTGCCATAGTTACCGTAACATCTGCCCGCAGGGATTCTTTTGCAACCTCGCCGGTGTCGCAATCCACACCGGACGGACAATCCACCGCAACAACGATTGGCGGCTGAGAGAGTTTGGACAGGGTCTCCTTGGCCGCGTTCAAAACATTACCTATTTCTTGCTTTAGAGGTAGTCGTATCCCGGTCCCAAGAACTCCGTCCAAGAGCACTCCTGATTCCTTCAGGAGATCCGCCATGTTCTTGTGATTACCATCCGCAGCTGCGTCGAGTACCCCTCCGCCTGAATTTATTAATTGAGTGACTAGGTTATCTTTTTTCCGATCGATTAAATAGGCATGGCTGGACCAACCCTCCCTGGCGAGATGTGTTAGGGCAACAAGTGTATCTCCGCCATTATTCCCCGGTCCGACCAATCCCAGGATGACTTGTTTGTCTAATTTCAAACCGAGATTCTTAACCTCTTGCGCAAGACCCATACCTGCATTGGCCATCATTTGATCATAGGAAAAACCGGCAGCATTTGCTTCCGATTCGATTTCTCTCATTTGCTTTACAGTGACTAGTTTCATTGGTTATTCCAATTATTTATACGGGTTGAATTAATTACCTGGTCAGCGATTGTAAACTTAAGTGAATTATTAATTCCTGGAATGAATTCTTGCAGGTTAGAAAGATCTTCGAGGCTTTAAGACCATAGATCTGCTGCGATATCAGCCAAACCAAGATCGACGAGTTTTTTTTCTGTCGGTTTTCCCGTCGATGGATCCCACTGACGTGCGATGTAATAAGCGTCAAGCATTTCGTCCAAATTCACACTGTATCCGGCTGAGCCACCAGACTTGTAAGGTTGCAATAAAGCTTTGGGGAGTTTGTCATTCACTCGCTGCAAACCCAGGCGATGGTTGATCGCCCGTTTCAAGTTCCAGGCGCGCTCCCCGGCTTTCATCATTTCAGGTATCGTCCACCCGAGGCCGCAGGCTGCATTGACAAGGTCGACCAACATCTGAGGGCTGACATTAGAAAAAATGCACATGACCAGTGAATTGTATACCGTCCGCCAATCCTGGTGTCTGGCAACGTTCGCAGATTTCTCCGCCTGGGCATGCCGCTCATAAAAACCGACCCCGACTGATTCTTCCGTGTGGCCCCAGTCAACAAAAAAATAATCGGATTGATTATGACATGCCCCTCTCGGGGATGTGGCGTATACGAGGCCCATCCCGGATACACCTCGAGGGTCGTGGTAGGCAACCTCGAGACCGTTCACCTGGACGGCTTCCTCCTCCGATTTGAATCGCCTGCCAAGTTCCCTGGAGCCTTCTGCCAGGATGTCACCAAATCCTTCGCGATTGCCAATCTGATGGATTAGCGCTTGAACCTGCCGGGCGTCCCCCCATCTGAGTGATAAACCTCCGGTATCTTCGGAGGTAAGTTTTCCCATTTCAAATAAATGGATCGCCAGCCCAATGGTATTTCCAGTGCTGATCGTATCGATTCCATATCGGTCGCACAATTCGCCTAACAGGGTGATATCTACGAGGTCAGCGATCAACAGGTTCGGGCCAAAGCTGCATATGGTTTCATATTCGGGACCCTTCCGTTTTATACCATCTCCTATCTGTACCACTCTTCCGCATGCGATCACACAGGCATGGCAGGCGCTCTGTCCAGTCAGGATTGTTTCTGCCATGTGCGAACCGGAAATATCATCGACCGAGGGAAATATAGCCTCTGAGAAATATTTCACCGGCATTGATCCGAGATACTCTGAATAATCAGCCGCTGCAGCTGTGCCGATCTCATGCAAGGCTTTCGCCTCATTATCCTGCTTTAGAAATCGGTTGGCTTGAGAACGCAATGGAGCGTATCGTTCAGTGTCGGTTACCGGAACCGCGCGCGACCCATGAACGGCGATGGCTTTGAGTTTTTTAGCTCCCATGACCGCACCCAAGCCGGTTCTACCTGCCATCCGCCCATGATCGCAGCAAATGGATGCATAGGACACACCGCGTTCACCCGCGGGTCCTATCACCGCGACGTGCACAGATTTCCGTTGTAATTCCTCCTTCACGAGCGACTGCGTATCATAAACATCTTTACCCCACAAACGTGCGGCGTCCCTCAATTCGCACTTACCCTCATCGATCCAAAGGTATACAGCTCGATCCGACCTTCCCGTTATCCAAACTCCGTCAAAACCTGCTTTTCTCAATTCAACTCCCCAGAATCCTCCGATATTTGATTCAGCCCACAATTTTGTGGCTGCACCGAGTCCACACACTACGAAGCGGCCTGTTGCCGGGCCAGCTGTACCGCTCAGTGGTCCATTTAAAAACAACAAGGGTGCTTCAGGCGAGAACGGCTCCAGCCCCTTCGTCAAAGTGGAATAAAGCAGGCGGGCGGCGAGTGAGGCACCCCCAAGGTAATCACGTTGCCAATTATCTGGAATCAAATAATCCGTAAATTCGCCGGTGGATAGGTTTACCCTTAGAATCGGCTGCATGAGTACCTAATCTCAATAACTAACGGATTTTATTATTGAACTTCTGAAGTAACTTCCTGGGCGCATCGGACAAAATCCAATACGGTTGGTACATTCCTCATCATATATGCCATGCTTCCCTTCAGACGTAATTTATTGGTCAACATGGCTGTCATGGGATGTAATTTACCTGTGAGGATGTCCCGGATATGTCCATACGTTGCAGTTAATCTGTAAGCCGCTTTTGGATAAGCCTCCTGGGACGGCTGATACTCAACTTTACGGCAGGTTCCATGCCATAGATCAAGATAAAATCTCAGTTCTTCGGTCAGGCTGAGCTCTGGTTCAATTATGAAAAATAATTCCCCCTCCCATTTGTTAGCGATTTCGTTATAGCGCTGGTCGTGATTGAGTTTTTCTTCCAGGGTTTTCAACCATTCCGCACTGGGGAAAATCGCCGGCATCCCTGCCTCCTCTTTCTGATTTCTGACTATTCATTTTACCATTCGCACCAACTCTCAACCTCAAAATCAACACGAGCATATCCGCGATGAGCTTCAATAAGATGCTTTGAAAAATATGTGCCTGACATCACTTGCGCAAATGCTTAAAATGGTCTATCCTTGCGGATTAATACACAAGCCGCCAAAAAGTGAAAGGAGGCTGTTGGGTTTCGAAATCGGTCTTTCACAAAATGGGATTCCCGCTCGAGAATAATTCACTATTCGGAGGAGATCATGAAAAAACTGTTCGTATCGGTCAGCCTCATTGCAGCAACCGCCCTTATCCTTACTGCTTGCGGGGGTGGCGGACCTGCAGCTGCTGACAACCTGCTTGACGCTATCAAAGGACGCGGTTATGTCCTCGTTTCCACCGATCCCAACTATGAACCACAGTCATTCCTGAATACATCCGGCTCACGCCCGGGAGATACAAAATGCCCCGCGGATGCGCTTACTACTGCTGAAATGCAGGGATTCGACGTGGACGTAGCCAAAGCTGTGGGAGAGGCACTGGGTGTCGAGACCTGTTTTGCAACCCCTTCCTGGGACCTGATTACAGCAGGTAACTGGGTCGATAAGTGGGATCTGAGTGTTGGCTCGATGACGATTACCACCGATCGCCAAAAAATCCTGGATTTCAGCGTTCCCTATTACTACACTCCAGCTGTGATCGCAGTCGGCTCGGATGCCACATTTACCTCCCTGGATGACCTCGCTGGTCAGGCAGTTTGCGCAGGAGCGGCCACCACCTACGAAACGTGGCTTACTGGCGGTGATCTAGGTTTTCCGGCAACATCGATCTATGCACAACCCCCTGCCGATGTTCAAGTAGTCTCTCTTGAGACAGATCAGGAATGTGCTCAGGCGATTGCCGCCGGCCGCACAGATTTCGTTGGCTATGTCACTTCCCAGACAGTGGTCAATGCGAACATTGCCGCTGGTTTGCCAGTCAAACAGTTGGGAAGCTCTGTTTATTCTGAAGATCTGGCTGCTGCATTTGACAAGTCTTCCACTCTGGACACCACCAGTCTGCGAGCTGAAGTGGACAAAGCTATCACGGCCATGCATGGCGATGGCCGCCTGACTGATCTCTCCACCAACTGGTTCGGCGAAGACCTCACACAAGCGCCAAAATAGTCGTTCGGTAAATGCATAAGGGAAGCGGCAAGGTGCCGCTTCCCTTCGTTTCCTCTGCGAAGGGAGAAACACCCATGAGTCTCTCGGCTGCAAAGAGAAAAACACCTTCGAAGTCGCAATCAGAGCTGATCTTCGAAGCCCAGCAAAGAAAAGAACGCCAGTTCCGGTCCAATGTCGGTCTTTCCTGGGGATTATTATTAATTCTTCTTGTTTTTCTATTTACTGGCGAAAAATTAAATTTGGGAATAAAGCTAATCCATTTGGATTGGGATTTTATCCGGGCGAACATTGGTTTTATTTCCAGCGGTGTGGGGGTTACATTCTATCTCTCCATTCTTTCCATTTTCCTGGCTACTCTGCTTGCACTTCTCGCAGCCCTCGGTCGCCTTTCCATCATTCCTCCAATTTATGCCTTGAGTACTTTTTACGTCTCGTTGATCCGCGGCACACCACTGTTCTTACAGATATTTTTCTTTTACCTGGCATTACCTCAAGTGGGAATAAATCTCTCTGGACTGATGGCTGGTGTGATCGCGCTAGGACTAAATTATGGCGCGTACATGAGTGAGATCTTCCGGGCTGGATTAAGTTCAGTAGGTAAAGGCCAGCGGGAGGCAGCACAGGCGATCGGCATGACTCCCACTCAAACGATGACCCGCATCGTTCTGCCCCAGGCGCTTCGCTTTGCCATACCCCCGACTGGTAATGAGTTCATCGCCATGACCAAGGATTCAGCCCTGATTTCTGCTACGGGCTTTGTCCATGAATTGATGTGGCGTGCTACGAAAGTCGGGCGTGCTCAATTTCACAGCCTGGAGGCTTTGATCATGGCTGCAGTTTTTTACTGGATGATGACTCTGGTCCTTTCCGCCGTTCAAAGCCGCATCGAAGCTAGGCTTTCCAAAGGGGAACGCTGATATGCCTCCCATCGTAAAAGTCTCCAAACTCGATAAATATTTCGGTCGATTGCACGTGCTCAAAAGTTTAAGTATCAAGGTTGAATCAAAGGAAGTCATTTGCATCATCGGTCGGAGTGGATCAGGAAAAAGCACTCTCCTGCGTTGCATCAACTTCCTGGAGGAACCCTCTGCTGGAGTAATCGAAGTGGACGGCATCAAGGTGGAGGGCGGCGAAAAAGGTGGCAGGCACCGCCAGTTGGTCCACGATGTCCGTTTAAAGACCGGTATGGTGTTCCAGGAATTCAACCTCTTCCCCCATATGACCGTTCTGGATAATGTGATTGAGGGTCCGGTTACTGTTAAAAAAATGGATCGATCCAAGGCGGTCGAACTTGGAGAAATGAACCTGGAAAGGGTGGGTCTTTCCCAGAAGCGCGATGAATATCCTAACCGCCTTTCGGGTGGTCAAAAACAGCGCGTGGCAATCGCACGCGCCCTGGCCATGGAACCGCGGGTCATGCTTTTCGACGAACCCACTTCTGCGCTTGATCCGGAGCTTATCGGTGAAGTATTGAATGTTATGAAAAAATTAGCCAAGGAAGGCATGACCATGCTGGTCGTTACCCATGAAATGGGATTTGCCAAAGAAGTTGCAGACAGGGTTGTTGTTATGGCGGATGGGGAAATTGTTGAAGAATCCAGTCCAGCGCAATTGTTCGCCCGTCCAAAGGATCCTCGCACTCAGGCATTGATCGATCGTTACCGATCTGGCGGTCAATGAATTCCTGATGCTGACGGCGATCGCACGCCAGGTTAGTCCCCGTTTTCCCGAATGCGAACTTACTTTCATCGAACGTACCCCGATCGATCTGGAGCTTGCCAGGCTTCAACACAATAATTATATTGCCGTACTAAAAACCCTCGGCTGCAATGTGCTTGAATTGCAGTCCGAACCTAACCTCCCCGATTCAGTTTTTGTAGAAGACACGGCTGTTGTTCTCCCAGAATGTGCCTTCATAACACGTCCTGGTGCGGTTTCGCGCAGGGCGGAGGTCAGCACGATCGCGGCTGCCATGCGCCATTTACGAAAACTTGAATATATCGATCCCCCTGCTATGATGGATGGTGGGGATGTGCTCGTGGTCGGCGATAAAATCTACATAGGGTTATCCTCGCGGACCGACAAAAAAGCGATCGACCAAATGAAAGCCCGGGTAACCGGGATGGGCTACGATACCGAACCGGTTGAATTTCATAATTGCCTTCATTTAAAATCGGCAATAACACGATTGGATGACCGCACTCTCTTGATCAATCCAGATTGGGTAGATCCCGGTACGTTTCACGCATATAACTTGATCACGGTCGATGACACCGAGCCATTTGCTGCAAATTGCCTGCCTATCGGAGGGACGATCCTTTTTCCTTCGGATTATCCGGAGACCCTGGATAAAATTAGATCAAACGGATTTACAGTTAGGGACCTCGAATTCAGCGAATTCGCAAAGGCTGAGGGTGCACTTACATGCTGCAGCCTTATCATCGAGTGATGTTTAGTTCTGATGATAATAAAAAAAGATGTCCCGGGAAAATCCCGGTGACATCTCTGGTCTTTAACAGTGCGCTGGAGAGGACTTGAACCTCCACGCCTTGCGGCACATGGCCCTCAACCATGCCTGTCTGCCAATTCCAGCACCAGCGCAAGCAGGCGTATTATAATCGGCTTGCTTTGCCTGTCAAGAAATTCAAGAAATAATCACGGAAATACTTACAACATCCCGATCGTTTTCGAGGAGGAAAGATGACCCGCATCGTTGTCGATGCCATGGGTAGTGACGATCATCCCACACCCGATATCGAAGGTTCTCTCTCAGCTGCCAGGGAATACGGTGTGGAGATCGTTCTCGTGGGAGATGAGGCATTGATCAACCCTGTTCTAACCACCCGCCAAACCAGTGGGATATCCATCCGGGTCGTTCATGCTCCAGAAATGCTCACGATGGAGGATAAGGGAGAAGAGCTTGCTCTCAAGGCCAGGCACAAGGATGCAAACAATTCCATGGCGATCGGGATTGACCTGGTAAAAAAAGGTGAAGCGGATGCTTTTGTAACCGCAGGGAACACCGGCGCAGCCATGTTGACTGCGTTATTTCGTCTCGGTCGGATGCGGGGCGTTGACCGACCCGCGCTCGCGCCCTCATTCCCCACTGCTACCGGTTCAAGTGTTGTGATCGATATTGGTGCCAATCCGGATTGTAAACCCGAGAATCTTCTTCAATTCGCAATCATGGGCAGCGTTTATGCAGAAAAAGTAAGAGGCGTAAAACTGCCCAAGGTTGGGTTGGTATCTAATGGAGAGGAAGAGGGCAAGGGAAACGAATTGGTCAGATCGACCACGCCCTTGCTTAAAAAATCGGAGTTGAATTATTACGGTAATGTGGAAGGCAAAGAAGTGATCGGCGGAGTGGTGGATGTCGCCGTGACGGATGGCTTTACAGGAAATATCATCTTAAAGACTTCCGAAGCCGTGGCTAAACTTATTGTGGATAACATAAGAACGGCTATCAAATCGGGAGGGCCGCTGGCATTACTCGGAGGCGCCCTCGTCCGGCCGGCCCTTGGAAAAGTAAAAAGACTGTTGGACCCGGGTGAATACGGTGCTGCCCCCCTCCTGGGTGTGAATGGGCTGGTTTTCATTGGACACGGTCGATCGGATGCCTTTGCAATAAAAAATGCGATCCGGGTCGCAAGGGATGCTGTGGATTCCGGTCTGCTCTCTGCATTGAAACTCGCGATCGAAGAGAATTTAAAATCCCAAAATCCAAAAACGGACGGTGGAAATAATCTATTATGAACATAATTAAAAATGAAAAACTGATCAAAAGAAACGGTCGGATCGGCCAATGGACCAGCCTGGCTGGATTGGCAGTCCTCGCCGGCGGGATGTATATTTCTTTTCAGAAACCTGAATTATTCAGTTATTCCCTTGCCGCATTGCTAGTGGGTTTCCTACTTACCCAAGTTTCCATGTACTACGGGAACCGATTTGGTCGTTCACCTCGCCCGGATGAAAAACTGGACGCCGGATTGAAGGGACTTCCTGGTGATTTTGTAATCTTCCATTATTCAACCTCTGTCCCTCATTTAGTGATCGGTCCAGCAGGTGTTTGGATCCTCATGCCTTACCACCAAAAAGGACATATCATTTACACTAATAACCGATGGAAAATGAGCGGAGGAGGCTTCCTGCAAAACTACCTCCGGATATTTGGTCAGGAAGGTCTTGGCAGGCCGGATTTGGACGCAGAACATCACATCGCCATGCTTAAAAAGTTTCTTGAGAAACACTCGGAAGGCGGCACCGTCCCGGAAATCCAGGCGGTGATGACATTCACAAATAATGAGGTCGAACTCGATCCGGGTGATTCGCCACTGATGGCTTTGAAGATAAAACAACTGAAGGAATTCTTCCGTAATAAAGCCAGGGAGAAGAAATTGGGGTCATTGGAACTTGATCGCCTGAATAAGATTTTTCAAAATTCATGAGGTGATCCGTGAAGCCTCCCAGGTTGACCTGGATTACGGTCGCCATACTTTCCCTCCTTTGTCTGGGCAGCCTGTTCCGGATCCTCGCCTACGGAGATCTACGCCTCTCGGTAGCCACACCGGATACACCGAGTTATGTCAGATCTTCCAGGAATCCACTTTTATCCTGGAAAGTATTTGCAGGCGAAAGGCTCCTGACAACTAATCTTCTTTACAAGTTAACCGTTACTGATTCTGAATGTGAGCGTGTTCCGCGCAGCATGCCCGGCATTGGACAGGAATCAAAGCGGGTTGTTCAACGATGTTTTGTAGGTACCGTGTTTTTCCAAAATATTTTAGCGATCCTGAGCTGGTGTGCTCTGGCTTATACCTTTTCGCTATGGATAATAAATCCATTCCTTAAGCTGGCTGTTATTGTGACCATTCTAACCTTTGGTTTTACTCCCGAAATAGCAGAATGGGAGAGTATTCTCAGCCCGGAATCACTTACCATCAGCTTGTTCATCCTCACTTATGCAATCCTGCTGGCGATCGGTCATCAGATCGCTTATGCCAGTGATAAATTAACCTCACGGAGGATTAGTCTGCTTATCGCTCCATGGATGGCTTTTTATTTAGGTTGGATATTTATCCGGGATGCCCATCTCTACACGATTCCCATCACTGGATTACTTGTCATTCTGATTTCATTTTTTCCTGATCAAAAGAAAACAAAACTCATTGCCGGTATCGTTCTAATCTTTTTCGCTGTGTTCGCAATAGGCTATCGCTCAGCCAGGGACAGTCTGAGAGCTACGTACTATCCGGTGACAAATTCATTCAATTTTTATATAGCTCCGTATCCGAGCCGCCTGGCATATTTTTATGATCGCGGTATGCCTGAACTCAACTCGCCGGATTTGCAGGCCTGGATGGATACACATCTCGCAGGTATATATGGAACCTTCTTAATGTCTCACCCCGGTTTCGTAATGTCAACGCTCCTCGAACACAAGGACTATTTCTCATCAGATTATCTCCAGCCGTACTTCAAGACGAAGGGGGTTCCCTACTACGATAGTCTGTTCCTGGTTGGCGAGTTCATCCATCCACGGACCCTGACGATTTTTCTCATCTCGGTGATTTTAATTGCCGGTTTTCTTCTGGCTGCTTTAATTCGGAGGGATAGGCAAGCCATTGTTCTCGCCTGGATGGCAGCCTGGTTCCTACTGGCTACTGCCGTCACGCTATTCATCACTTTTTTTGGTGATGTGGCTGGAACACGGCGGCACATTTTTCCATCCGTTGAAATGCTGCGTTTGTTCGTTTGGCTTGCATCGTTCCTGTTTATCGATCACTTTGTCCGCCGGCAACCTGAGCGGATAACGGAAACGCAACAAGTATTAGATAAACAGAACGGAAAGAGCCGGTCTGCTGATTTGGAAAAAAAGTTTTGAGATGAAAGAAAAATTTATTGCATTGACTCATCGATGGACACTAAATCAGAAAGGCCTGGTTACGAATGTAGTTGTCTTATGCATCATTCTTGGCGCCGCATTCTGGAGGGCCACCGTCTATGGCGACCTCGGATTATCCGTAGCCCATACGGATACCCATGCCTACATCACTTCGTCCGAAGTAAATTTGCTCTCCTGGAAAGCGTTCACTACAAACCTGCCCTTCACTACCAACTTGACCTACCAAGTGTTCAAGCCCGAAGGGGGTTACCAATTGGGACGTGTATCGAACATAAACACTGGCACGATCAGCAGAAGGGATCGCCCTGGTTTTGACGATATTGCGACGTTTCAGTCCCTCCTATCGATCCTGGCATGGTCGTCCCTCGCGTGGATATTTTCCTCAAAATTAAAGAGTTCGACTGTAAAGATAATTGCAGCGGGTGTGATCGTCCTTTTTGGATTTACACCTCAGGTTGCTGACTGGGACAGTGTATTAGGAACGGAATCATTAAGCATCTCTCTTTTTGTCCTGGCGTTTGCTCTCTTTATTGAGCTCGCATTCCAATCTGTTCATCACACTAAACCCACTCCAATCACGATAATATTCTTCCTCCTCTTTTTCGCCTCCATTTTCTTATGGACGTTCGTCCGCGACGTAAATCCATATGCAATGGTCTTTCTTCAGTTCTTTCTCTGGGGTCTATTTGCCTTCCCAAAATTCCGATGGAAACCGTTCATCCTTATCGCTGGATCTCTGGTCAGTTTATTATTCATCGTCGGCGTCCTATCCGTGCGCCAAAGGCCGCCAGTCGGCCGTAATTTAAGTATCATCTGGGAGATCGATCTTATGCCATTTCCCGCCCGCGCCCAATTTTTTACTGATCGGGGCATGCCAGAACAAGATTCTCCCGAATTTCAGGATTGGTTCAAGAATCACGCCGATACTACCTACATGCTCTTCCTGCTTGCTCACCCCGGTTATACGATCGCGAATTATTTTGAAGATTTGAATTATGCCTTTCTTGAAAATATGCAGCCATATTTCATCGTTCGAGACAATCCCTATCGAGAAGCCTTGATCATCATGGGAAATTATTTGCATCCTGTTTCACCCGGTGTTTTCCTCCTGGTATGCATTCTTTTCATACCCCTGGTTGCCGGGACTTTCACAAAAAATCAACCGGATGCAGGTTTGTGGTTGTGGTTAACCACTTGGCCCTTCTTGACAGCTTCGGCTACCCTATTTCTAAGCATCTTCGGCGTACCATTAGGTTTACACCGCCATGGTCTATCATCCACAGTTACTTTTCGAATCTTATTATGGTGCCTGCTGTTCGTCATGATCGATTTTACAATTAGGATGAAAGGGGAACAACAAGATTCATTAGATCCGGCGAACGCATCCGACAGCCCGTTGATGAAATAATTACTGCGGATATTATTTACCCTGAAAAAAATTTCCTTCTAGCGGGTATGATACACTCGTTTCATGGATTCGATCGTTGCTATTGATATTGAGACAACGGGGTTGGATGAATCGCGGGATGCGATCATAGAAATCGGAGCAGTAAAATTCAACGGTCGGAGAATTACCGACGAATACAGCACCCTGATCAATCCCAACCGCCATGTGCCTGAATTTATAACCTCATTGACCGGCATCGACGATGCCATGCTTCGCCAGGCTCCTAACTTTGCCAGGATCGTACCTCAGCTGGCTGAGTTTGTAGGTGACGCAAGACTGTTGGGCCATAATCTTAAATTTGATCTCAGCTTCCTGCAAAAAGGTGGGATATTTAAATACCATTCCTGCCTGGATACGTTTGAGCTCGCATCTGTGTTATTGCCATCGGCAAGCAGATATAACCTGGGCGCCCTCGGCCAACAACTCGGAATCCCGCTTCCAGCGACCCACCGGGCTTTGGATGATGCCAGGGTAACCCAGGCGTGTTATGTCCGCCTGGTTGACATCGCTGGATCTCTTCCTTCGGACACCCTGGCAGAGATTGTCCGCCTCTGCGAACCGTTGGACTGGGATGCGTCGTGGTTGTTCAACGAAGTCTTGGCAGCCAGGGTTGGAAAAAGTATTTCCCCGAAAACGAATGGACGATCCCGGGACAAGGTTGATCTTATCGCCAGCTCAAATAAACACTATGCGTTGCCGGGAAGACCGGAGCATCCCCAATCGATTGATGAAGAGGACACGGCTGCAATCCTGGAATATGGCGGATCCTTCTCGAAATTTTTCGATTTCTACGAACATCGACCAGAGCAGGTTGCCATGCTGCGAGCCGTAACACGATCCTTATCCAAAGGTAATCACTTGCTTGTGGAAGCAGGTACCGGTGTTGGAAAATCATTTGCCTATCTCGTACCTGCTGCACTTTTTGCGCTTCAGAATAATACCCGGGTGGTTATCTCCACAAATACCATTAACTTACAAGATCAGCTCATAAAGAAAGATATTCCCGATCTTCAATCTGCACTGAATTTGGAACTCCGTTCCGCCGTCATGAAAGGTCGGGGGAACTACCTGTGTCCTCGGCGGTTGGAATATTTCAGGACCCATGGCGTATCAACGCTGGATGAACTTCGTGTTCTGGCAAAAATATTGGTCTGGCAGCTTGAAAACAACAGTGGAGATCGAAATGCGATCACGTTGACGGGACCAGCAGAACGGGAGGTTTGGGCAAGGCTCTCCGCGGAAGACAGCGCCTGCACGACCGAAACGTGTGTGGGTCGGATGGACGGATCATGTCCATTCCACCGTGCGCGCCAGTCAGCCCAGGTTGCACACCTCCTGGTTGTCAACCATGCCCTCCTGTTGGCGGACATTTCGACGGGCAGTCGGATCCTGCCGGAATACGACTTTCTGATCATCGATGAAGCCCATCATCTGGAATCGGCTACAACGAACGCACTGGCTTTCAGGATGACCCAATCCAATTTCGAAAGAATTCTGAGAGAGCTTGGCGGTTTGTCCTCTGGGATTTTGGGCCGATTGATAGACTCGGTCCAAACCTTGATCCCTCCAACCGAGCTTGGCTTATTGAAAGCCGCCATCGATAAGCTTACGAATAAAGCGTTCCGCCTTGAACAAATGGCCCGTGAATTTTTTAATACCCTGAGTGAGTTCGCAACCAGTCAGCATGAAGGACAACCAGATACAGGTTATGCGTGGCAGTACAGGATTACACCCGCTACGCGTACACTTCCAGTGTGGGATGAAGTAGACCTCTCCTGGAGCCAGCTTGAGGAAACCCTCAGCCAGCTCCTCTCCTCGCTTGGTGAATTGTATAAGAATATTATTTCAGTATATGCCGATGGGATGGATCAGGTCGAAGACGTTATCGGCAGTCTTTCAACGTTGATCCGCAGCCTCAATGATTTTGAAACTTCGACATCGGGCATGATAAGTAAATCTTCACCAGACCAAATCTATTGGATTGAAACCAATCCACGCGGCGACCGTCTCTCCCTGAATGCAGCACCGTTGCGGGTTGGTCCGCTGGTTGAAAAGTATTTGTGGCATGAAAAAGCAAGCGTCATCCTTACTTCTGCCACATTGACCACCCACGGCGAATTTCAATATTTACAAAATACTCTGGCTGCGGACGAAGCGGAAGTGCTATCCCTTGGTTCGCCCTTCGATTACGAATCAAGCACCCTGATCTATATTGCCAACGATATTCCCGAGCCGAATATGCAGGGTTATCAACTCAATCTGGAGAAGAGCATCGTTAACCTTGCCAGGGCGAGCGGCGGGCGGATGCTGATCCTCTTCACCTCCTATACAGCCCTCCGTCGGATTTCCCACGCGATTGCGGCACCGCTCGCTAGGGAGGATATCTACGTTTATGAACAGGGCGAAGGAGCTTCTCCCAATGCCCTGCTCGAATCCTTTAAATCTAGCGAGAGAGCTGTCCTCCTAGGGACGCGTTCTTTTTGGGAAGGTGTGGATGTTCCAGGTACGGCGCTCTCCGTGGTTGTGATAACCAAATTACCGTTTGACGTGCCAAGCGATCCGTTGATCGCCGCCCGCTCGGAACTATATGATGATCCATTCAATCAGTATTATTTGCCGGAAGCAATATTAAAATTTCGCCAGGGATTTGGCAGGCTCATCCGATCGGCTTCGGATCGAGGTGTGGTGGCCATCCTTGACCGTCGCATCCTCACCAAATCCTACGGAAGGTTTTTCCTAGAATCATTGCCCGCTTGTACAACCCGCCAGGGATCACTATACGCAATGCCGAAGGAAGCAAGCCAGTGGCTGGGGACATAGAGATCGTCCTAAGAACGACTACAACAGGGGATTTAGTCAGCCAAACGCGGCAACTCGTAATATTTGAGTAGTTCTTG
>Ga0154778_1036_pt2 | contig 26654 bp, 22 predicted proteins | sample Rifle2008BG16ft_FD_105786 | JGI IMG/M metagenome (GOLD analysis project Ga0154778, IMG submission 105786) | Chloroflexi bacterium RBG_16_51_16 | reverse complement strand
CTGCTGGAACCCCTTGCGCGCGCAGACCTGATCTTTATGGGCCCGGGCAGCCCAACATATGCCACGCGTCATTTGAAGAATACCCTGGCCTGGGACCTGGTTCGCGCCAGACACCGCCTTGGGGCGGCGCTGGTGATCGCCTCAGCAGCAACCATATCGGCCGGCGACTGGGTGCTGCCTGTATATGAAATTTTCAAAGTCGGCGAGGATGTGCACATCGTTGAAGGACTGGGCTTGTTCAAGGATTTCGGCCTGCACCTTTCGATCATTCCACACTGGAATAATGCAGAGGGTGGTGCGGACCTGGATACAAGTCGCTGTTTCGTGGGGATGGAACGGTTTAACCAGTGGTGTGACATGTTACCGGACGAGAATACAACCCTGGGATTGGATGAGCACACCGGTTTGATCCTGGATTTTGATGCTGGTGAATGTCAAGTGACCGGGATCAGCACGGTTTCGCTCGTCCGGAAGTGCGATCCGGAGATCCACCCGGCTGGCGCAAAATTCCCAATCCGAGAACTGGGTGAGTTCATGCTTCCGAAGCCATTGGATGAAGGCATCCAACTACAGGCGTGGGAGTTGGCGCTCAACCGACCTCACCAGCAAACCGAACAACCGTCTGAAGAAATCCTTGACCTTGTGCGCCGGCGCGAACAGGCACGCGCTCGAATGGATTTCAAAAAATCAGATGAGCTCAGGGAGAGGCTCGCCGAGCTCGGCTGGCAGGTCCAGGATACGGAGGGCGGACAGAAACTGGCGAAGGAATGATTCCTTTCGGTTGATTCTTTAAACCAGCCCGGTGTTAGTCATGCCGGCATAACTGGTTTGTAATCCAGTCAGGATAACAGGGGAGACCACCTGCTTTATCAAATCGGATAAAATATAAATTCGACATTGATAAGGAAATCTCATGCGCGCTGTAGACATCATCGTCAAGAAACGCGATCAGGGTGAGCTTGCCCGTGACGAAATTGATTATTTCGTGCGCGGGTTTACAAATGGCGACATACCTGACTACCAAGCTTCAGCATGGGCAATGGCAGTCATGTTGAATGGAATGACCCCAGCCGAAACAGCGAGCCTGGCGATGGCAATGGCCAACTCAGGCACTGTACTCGACCTGACCGGTGTGGTTGATATCGCGGTCGATAAGCACTCCTCAGGAGGTGTCGGGGATAAAACCAGCCTGGCTGTGTTGCCCATGGTGGCTGCCTGCGGATTGCCGGTCGGTAAGATGTCCGGGCGCGGGCTTGGGTTCAGCGGCGGCACTCTGGACAAACTCGAATCGATACCGGGCTTCCGTTGCGACCTTACAACCGAAGAGTTTAAGACACAGCTCAAGGAACATGGGATCGTGCTGACTGGGCAGTCAGTGGACCTGGCGCCAGCAGACGGCAAGCTCTATGCCCTGCGGGATGTGACCGGTACGGTTCCATCCATCCCATTGATCGCGTCTTCCATTATGTGCAAGAAAATAGCCGGGGGCGCGCACGCCATCCTGCTGGATGTTAAAACCGGATTGGGAGCCTTCATGGAGACTCTGCCTGAAGCGCACCAGCTGGCGGATTTAATGGTGGCTATCGGTCGGGAAGCCGGACGGGAGACAGCGGCACTGATTTCGGATATGAACCAACCGTTGGGCTTTGCGGTCGGGAATGCTCTCGAAGTCCAGGAAGCGTTCGATACCCTGCACGACGGCGGACCGGCGGATTTTCGCGAACACTGCCTGCAAGTGTCGGCGCATATGCTGGTGCTTGGGAAAAGAGTCAAAAATATTAACGCAGGCCGCGTCATGGCAGAAACATCCTTGGCGGATGGCAGTGCCTTTGAGAAATTTCGAGTACTGGTCAAGGCTCAGGGTGGAGATGTTTCTTACGTTGACCAGCCGGACAAACTACCGAGATCAAAGTACATCGAAAAAGTATTGGCCCCCCTAGGCGGCTACCTTTCCCAAGTCCAGGCGAGGAAAATTGGCGAGGCGTCTGTGGAATTGGGAGCCGGACGAGCCAAAAAGGGCGACCCGATAGACCACGCGGTCGGTGTCGTGATTCATCATAAAGTCGGAGACAAGATCGAAAAAGGGCAGCTTTTATTTACAATCCATGCCAACGACCGGCAGAGGCTGGAAACAGGACGGAAGGCTTTGCTCGAGGCACACGAGTTCAGTGATACACCCGTGTCACCGCTTCCATTGTTTTACGAATAACGTACAAAGTTTTTTAATCTACGGTTTGCTAACGGATTTAATAACCCGCCGTTTTGTGTGTAACCTGGAGCAAAATCGGTTGGGATAATTTCACTTTAATGCTAAAAAAACCGGCAGACTTGCGTATTTGTTAAGATTGGGGCATACTTGAAAATGGAGATCGAGCGTGCCAAAGATTGGTTTACGAAGTTATGTCCGTGAATTGGAAAGTCTCATCGAAAAGGGACAACTCGATGAGGCTATCGCTCACTGCCGTCACATCCTTAAGTTCCATCCAAAACACCTCGAAATTTACCGCCTGCTGGGAAAAGCCTACCTGGAAGCAAAGCGGTATGTAGAAGCCGAAGATATTTTCAACCGCATCCTCGTTGCGGTTCCGGACGATTTTGTATCGCATGCAGGCATGAGCATCGTCAAGGATGAAAAAGGGAACCAGGACGAGGCGCTCTGGCATATGGAACGCGCTTTCGAAACCCAACCGTCGAACGCAGCGATCCAGAGTGAGTTGCAGCGATTATACGGACGCAGAGACGGCGTCGAACCGCCCAGGATCCGCATGACGCGCGGCGCCCTGGCTCACATGTACATGCAGGGTGAGTTGTATCCGCAGGCTATCTCGGAAATCCGGGCGATTCTGGCCCAGGACCCGCAAAGAGCGGATATGCAGATCCTGCAAGCCGAGGCATTTTTTCATAGCGGTCAGAAAGCGGATGCCGCTGAGGTTTGCAATAGACTTCTAGCAACACTGCCTTACTGCTTCGAAGCCAACCGGATCATGGTCGAATTGATGCACGGCAAGGACAACATAGACAAAGCGCAGGAGTACCGCCAGCGGGTGTGTGAACTCGATCCCTATGCCATGTACGCGCCTGACTCTGTATTTCATTCGGCGGAGGTACCAGACAATACCATCCTGGTGGAAAGGCTGGCGACGAGCGGTCGAGAAGTACCGGTAATGAAGAGTACCAGCGCGGTTGAGGCGCAACCTGATTGGTTGTCCAAAGGCATCGAGGAAAAAAGCGAGGAAGCAGAGTCGACGAGAAATGAGCTAAGGCAGGCAGAGCTGAGGCAGTATGTCAGCCCCCCGCCAAGCGAAGAAAACATTCCTTCTTCTAAGGACATTTCAAGCACAGCAGTAAGCTCTGAATCATCCATTTCTGCCTCACAGGCTGACAAAATCCCAGATTTCCTAAGGGAGGCAGGTTGGAAGGAGGGCAGCGGTGATACCAGTGATGAAATCGGTTCCCTGCCTTTTGAGGCGGGCACTGCCGGCGGATTGGAAGCAGCAGGAATCGGATCCTCGGAAGACGAACTCATTCCGGTTGAACTTCCGGCTTGGTTAAAGTCCAAAGTACCGGGCGGGAATCAAGGCAAACCCTCCGAGGCCGAGCCGCTGCCTGATTGGCTCGACCAATTGACCTCCGCTCCAGATTCTGATGAAAAGCACGGCGATAAACCATCGGATGCAACCTCTGCCTGGTTAAGAGGATTGAGTGAACCGGGATCACCACCCATCAATGCACAATCGTTTCAACCTGAAGAACGTGAGATAACTTCTCCATTTACTGAAATACCCGATGGAGGAATTGAAGCCTCCGAGAAGTCATCCTCAAATATTACGAATGAAGAACAAGCATCAATTTCAATGCTGGGCAGCGAATCTGCGGTAACCCCAAAGGGTATTTCTGAAACAGAACAAGAAGTAGGGATGGGTTGGCTGGAATCCCTTGCCGCCAAGCATGGTGCGGAGGGTGAAGAGCTGGCGACCAACCAGACCGAACGAATGGAAAGCCCTCCCGATTGGGTATCCAAAGTGATGCATGAAGTCGGTGATCAACCGACCGAGACGAAAGCTGCAGAAACACCGACAGACTCGGAGGATGAGACCGGAGTGTGGCTGCGAGACCGGGATAATAAGAAAACACCAACGTTCGATACCGGAGTTACCGAACCCGAGCCTCCAGCGGACGAAGAAGGAGCAGCGCCTGCATGGTTAAATGATTTGGATCATAAATCCATTTCCGAAGAGCCGGTTGCGTCTGATGAGGAGGATCTGCCAGGTTGGCTCCAGAATCTAAAGACTGTTTCCCCCGAAACCAGAACGGACAGCCTATACGATAAAGCGGAAGGTCAGTCACCGGTTGAACGGATGCAGGAGGGTGAGAAAAAATTGGATGCAAGCTCGTTACCCCTTCCGACAGCCTCCGACTCGACCGGAACGACCGGTTTCCAAAATGGTGATCAAACCAGTGAAATCCCGGGTGAAACCGGAGCAGCACAAACCGAAGAGATGGATATGCCTAATTGGTTGAAAGGCATGGATCAGAATGTCCCTGCGATAGATGGCCAGGAGGATTTTTCCACCATGCCAGATTGGTTGAAGCCAATGGAATCCAAGTTGGGAGAATCCACAACGACTAATAATGAAAAAGAGACAAAACTGCCAGAGATGCCCAACCTTGGAGGTCTTCAGGAAGAAAAACCCCGCTTTGACGACGGCGCGATGGGTGAACGGGATCTATCCGACTGGCTGCAAAGCCTGGATGATGTGCCTCCGGGCATTCCGGCAACGACAGCCATCGATACCATGCCGCGCTGGATGAAGGGTGAGATGGAAGCGCCGCCCAAAGCAGAACCAACAGCACCCAGTGACTGGCGCCCAATTGAAGAGCCGAATACACCCGTGATTGAAATTAAAACTACCGCCGGTGCTCCTCAAGCAGACCAAACCCCCCAGTCCCAACCTGTCCAGGAACGAAACCCGATGGAGTCGGCTGGTGCAAATCACGGACTAAGCCAGGCACAGGGCAGTCTCAATAATGGTGATCTGTCTGGTGCCCTGGATCAGTACAACCATTTTATAAAAACAGGCACCTACTTGGACGAGACGATCCACGACCTTCGCCAGGCTGTCTATCGTTATCCAATTGAGGTAAGCCTGTGGCAGGCTCTCGGAGATGCCTATATGCGGGCCAACCGCTTGCAGGAAGCCCTGGACGCATTCAACAAGGCGGAGGAATTACTGCGGTAATTTGTAAAACAGGAGCGGCTCTTGTTTTACGGCGCTATTGGTAATTCGGGGCGAGGACCCCGAATTTATTTTGTTTGCAGGAGGAAATCCATGGAAAGAACGCTCGTACTGATCAAACCGGATGGTGTGCAAAGAGGTCTCGTGGGGGAGGTGATCTCCCGCCTGGAACGGCGCGGCCTGCGGATCGTGGCTGCCAAATTCATGAAGGTTGAGAACAAGCTGGCGGAGACACACTATGCCATCCATAAGGGCAAACCATTCTATGATGGGTTAATCCGTTATATCACCTCGGCTCCGGTGCTGGCCATGGTCTGGGAAGGCCCGAACGCCATTGCGGCCGTACGCCAGACCATGGGATCGACGAAGCCCACGGAGGCTGCACCGGGCTCGGTCCGCCATGACTATGCACTGGAGGTGGGACGGAACCTGACGCATGCATCGGATAGCGTCGAAAACGGGGAAAACGAGGTCGCCCTGTGGTTTAAAAAATTAGAATTGGTGGAGTGGCAGCGAGAGATCGACCGCTGGATATTTGAAAAATAAACAGGCGGCTCAGCCGGGTATCCGGTAACCCAGCAACCGGGATTTGGGGTAGTACTTTAGATTTACTCCCGATATGTTCGTCTCGGGATTGTTCTGATTGCCCCCCAGGACGATGATTTCTGTATCGGTTTCGCCGATATAAAAGCCGACATGGCCGAATCTACGGCCGCGGGAAAAAATAACGATGCAGCCCTTGCGGGGAGTATCAATTTTCTGGCCCCAATCCAGCCACGACCTTGCCAGGGCAGAACCTGTGCCTTCATATCCAGCCTTGCTCAGGCACCAATTCACGAAGGCGGAGCACCAATCGGTTTCATCACTTGTCCGAGCGATGGACCTGACGTCCGTTGCAGAGAGGTATTCCAGGACGCGGGGATGGCTGAGGCGTCCGGGGATCTCAATGATCCCAATTTCCTTTTCTGCGACTGACATCCAGGCAAAATCCTCATCCGATCCGGGCAGATAGGGCAATATTTTCAGATGCTTTTTCGACACCCAGCCCTCCCTGTCCTGAAAAGCAGTTTTAACCCAGCGTCCGTCCGGAGATTCTTCCAGGGCATCAATGACCTGGTTTTTTCTCAGCTGTCCAAGAACCGCATCACGCGTAGAGGCACCGTTGCGGATGTTTAACAAACCGGCAGTCACGCGATATTGAACCGGATGATCCCGTTTGGGGTTTACTGTACTCTCAGTAGAACCTTGCCCTCGCTCCAAAGTTCCTCCAGATCATAGTATTCCCTCTGGTCGGGCGAAAAAAGATGGACGACCACGTCACCATAATCAACAACCACCCAACCATCCCGGGCGAGACCTTCCTTCCGCCCTTTATGCTCACGGACTTTTCCCGAACGATCGAGGACACTATCAGCAAGGGCATCCAACATCCTGTCGCTGGTACCCGTGCAGATCACAAAATAATCTGTGAACACCACCAGGTCCTTCAGGTCCATGAGGACGATGTCCTCGCCTTTTTTGTCCTCCAGGGCATTGACGATCTCTCGGGCAAACTCCAGCGGGGTCAGGATAAACCTCCTTCGGAGACTGCTGTGCCCATTAGTTGTGCAGAGAATAATTTGGTGTAAACCGATCCATCCCGATGCAGCTCGCTCTTGAACAGATGCACAGACTCGATCCGGGCGGATCCGATTGATCCTACTTTACAGCCATCGAGACCGCTGCGGATGGTTTGCAACTCAGCGGTGGAGAGGTTTTCCCGGACTCGACCGATGGTTAGATGGGGCGAGAAAGGCCGGGTCTCGGGTTCGTAACCGAGACGGGCGGCGCCTGCATCGACCGCGTGCTGCAACGAACCGAGCGAGGGAGGTGCAACCAGACCGATCCAAATCACGCGCGGGCGGCGCGTATTTGGAAATACTCCCAGGTCACGAATACTTATTTCAAAAGTCGGATGGGTGAGCGCTTCCTGTGACAGCAGTTGTTTTAGCATCTCGATGGTGGCCGGCGAGCTATCCCCCAGGAATTTTAGAGTCAGATGGATGTTATGCACGGGCACCCATCGGACGCATGCGGAAGTGATCAGTTCGCGAAGCCGGGCGGTTTCTTTTTCTATGGCATTCTGGAGATCAGATGGGAGCTCGAGGGCAATAAAAGTACGTTGGAGAGTCATACCGACCTGAAATGGCATCCCCCTATCAAAGATATTTTAACAATGGATTGAATGGGATAATCTATAGTTAATATTAATGCCATCGCTATTAGATAAAAATAGCATAAGAAAGAGAAAAAGGCAAGAGCCTATCCTGAATAATCCTTTGACGAAGCTACCCATGATGCAAATGTGTTGAAAAGGCAACATGGTCACCGGCTGGTAAGAGGACCAATCTTAATCGAGTCTAGGGTATGAAGAAAAGGAGGTAACATGACCGAGCTTGAGGATTTCCGGGCTGAGAAGGATGAACTATTTGCCCATCATCCCCAGAGCCCCTTGATGCCTGAACAAAAGAAAGAGTTTAAGGGTCTGAACTATTTTCCCGAGAACCTGGAGTTGAAGTTGGAAGTGAAAGTTGATGAATTCCCTGTCAAAGAGACCGTTGAGATGCAGACTACAACAGGCGATGTGCAGTCGTACGAGCGTTTCGGAAAGTTCGAATTCGCCGTGGATGGACAAGCGGCAGAGCTAACCCTGTATCAAAGTGAGAACGGCTACTTTCTACCTTTCGTTGACAGCCTGGCGGGAAAAGAAACCTATCCGGCAGGTCGCTACCTCGAACCGGACCCGCTGCCCGGAGGAAGATTTCTTGTGGATTTCAACCTTGCCTATAATCCATACTGCGCCTATAACGAGTATTATTCCTGCCCAATCACACCCTTTGAGAACCGGCTCAAGATACCCATTCGAGCTGGAGAGAAGCTATTCGAGCACGAAGATTAGATCGCCCAAATTCAATGTAAATAGTATGGTTTTAAAGAAAAGAGCCGCCGAACATGGCGGCTTGTTATATTAATGATGTAACAAAAGTACTTATTGCTTTGTGCCCGGTCGTTCTTCGAGAACATCCACTAATGCGTCGTATTCTTCACAACATTCACGGCAGACATCCAGGTGTTGTTTGAGCATGGGCATTAGTTCAGCGGTGTCTTCACCCCGCATGTGAAGTTCCGCATACTGATCGAGCAATGCGAATACATCATCACAGGATAACTCCTGTTCCCAGGTCTTTTCCAGGGAAGTGATCATCCACTCCACCAAGGGACGGGGAATTTCCGGTTTCTGCCGGAAGAGATCAAGCAGCTGGGAGATGATCTTTTGTGTTTTCATCAGCTAGTTCGATAATAAAGACGATTGAACCTCAACCGGACTTACCTGGTTTCGAATGCCAATAGAACGTCCTGGGGATCCAATCCTTCCGCAACCATCCTCCTTTTCAAGCGCAGGCGCGCATCGTGCAAAAGTTTGTACAGTGCATTTCGATTGGTCTTCATGCGGCTGGCGGCTTGTTCCATGGGCATGCCGTTGATCCCCAGGAGCATCAACGCCTGGCGCTGTTTGGGAGTTAATTCCTCATCCAGGATGTGACGTACGCGCCTGACCATATCCTCACGTTCGGCAGTTTTTTCCGGACCCGCCTGTGGATCGGCAAGCAACCCGGGAGGCGGAGGCATATCTTCGTTATCGGTCAATTCATCCAGAGAGGCATCCCGCCAGCGTTTACGGCGCAATTCGGTCAGGGCTATGCGGACCGCGATCTTATGCACCCAGGTGGTGAACAGACTTCGGCCTTCGAAGGTTTTCAGCTGATCCAGAACACGCAGCAGGGTATCCTGGGTAACTTCTTCGACCAACGGCTCGAAGAGGGGTTCGCTCGGTGAGAGCCAGTGAGAAAGTGCGAAGGGCAGCGCCTTGCGAACGATACCTTGCAGATCGTCAAGGGCAGCTTCACGAGCCGGTCCCGGTGTTTGAAGATCTGCGATCCATGCCTGGTTGCTGCGTTGTGTCATCAGGGAGAGATTATAAAGGATAAGCCGTACTCGAGCAGCTGCGGGTGTGGGCGTGAGGAGACTCGCGTAATCCCAGGAGGGGGAACCACCGACCTTGGCGCTATGGCGCCACGCTCTAACCCTAATGCAGTCGATCAACGGTTGCTTGTGGGCGCGGAGGGACTCGAACCCCCGACCTCATGTGTGTGATACATGCGCTCTAACCAGCTGAGCTACGCGCCCGGGGTATGAAGATATAAAGATGCAGGATCGACCTTGGCGCCGGGCGCCACGCTCTAATCGACTGAGCTACGGGCCCGGGGTGACGACATTATAGCCGAGATAACTTACACCTGCAAGCTAGGGCGGCGGAAGGTAATCCCAGGGATTGACTTTCATCCCGGGCGATAAAAGTTCAAAATGAAGGTGCGGTCCAGAAGAGCGGCCCGTACTCCCGACGGCACCGATGCCTTCCCCCTGTCCAACGCTGACACCACAACCGCGGTATATAGCGCTAAGATGAGCATATAACGTCTGCCAACCGTTGCCGTGATCGACCATCACCACGTTGCCATACCCGTAATTGTTCCAGCCTGAATAAACAACGACGCCGGCATCCGCCGCGTATACGCCTTCGCCCTCGCTTCCCGCCAGATCAATACCGTTGTGATTTGCCTTGGGGGAATAGTTGTAACCCGATAAGTAGTGTTTATTGGTGGGGTATACATAGGTGCCGTAACCCACTGCGCCACCGAACACCGGTTCACACCAACCGGGTCCCAATACACGAGCGGAGGCGGGATTTTCGCGGGTAACACCCAGCGGCGCGCTCCACGAAATAAAACCCCGGGTACCGCCAGGAACGAACAACCAGGTGCCGTCAGGAATATTAGGCGCAGCCAGATCTCCTATTGTTTCAGGATCCAGCTTGTTGGCGGGGGCATTAACAATGATCTCCGGTTCGACGTTGAAGAACTTGGCAAAGCCGATCAAACCTTCCTGGTTTTCCTTGACCCATTGATGGTATACCCCATCCCCGGGCAGGATGATCAATTCCTGACCAGGTTTTAAGGAGTGCGGATCGTCAAGCAGCGTGCCGTAGTTCGCCCATAAGATGGTTTCCGGCTGCAGGTTGAATTTTTCGGCGATGCCAAAGACCGTATCTCCCTCTTGAACGAGATAGGTGATGATCTCAACCCGGGGACGGGAAGGTACGTTCGTGTGGAGTCGTGCTTCGCGGGAAATTCCGATGACCTCCGACAGATCTACTGCCGGAATGGTATCCACATCGACCACAGCGGTGGGGGTCGGTTCGGCTGCCAGCGCTCCAGAGACACCCAGATTAAGGGGGGCGATGTCTGAAAGCACCTTCATCAACCAGATCACCAGGACGATAACCCCAATCGAGAGGATCGTCGTGCCAGCCCGCAGTAGAGGTTCTCCTAAACCTAGTCGAAGCAATCCACCAAACCAACGGCTCAACAATCCGTCACCAGGGTGGTTTTCATCCGCCCAGCGATCCACAGGATCGCTCTGTGTTTCGGGCTGTGGTTTTGCAGAAATTGAAGGTGCGTCTTCCTTAAACTCATCAGCCATCTTGCTTTTATTCCTGCTGGGAGAGACTCTAATTATCTCTACAACTATTAAACTGTTATTCCGAATTAAGGATATCTATTGATCAATAAATTGGTTTGTGATACCCATCCACCGGTCGGCATCATACTAGGGTTGAAGAGGCTCGTCAATAAGCACTACCAAACGCTCACCCAATATTAATCAGACCAGTAATTTTCAAAGGAAGTCTCCCGGGGCTAAATGCAGTTTACAGGTGGACAAGTTCAGCTCACACACTTGTGATAAATCAATGAACGGGAACGACCAATTCAGGGCTGTCATTGGCAGGCTTATTGACAAGCGTTGACACTGGATAGGCAGCCATGAGATTGGCCGGAAAAGATTTAAGAAGCGGCAGGACTTTATCTGCAGTTTGAGGTGCAGGATCCAACCATCGATCGTAATCCGCAGGATCCAGGATCACCGGCATGCGATTATGGATGGCGGACATCAGCTTATTGGGTTCTGTTGTTACGATCGTACAAGTTTTAATCGATGATCCGTCCGGGCTTTGCCAGACATCCCATAAGCCTGCGAATGCGAACGGCTTACGATCCTTCATATGGATGAAATGAGGGATCTTGGTTTTTTGACCCGGTTGGGACTTCCATTCATAAAATCCATCCGCCAGTATGAGGCAGCGTTTGTACTTGAGACCGCTCCGGAAGGAAGGTTTTTCCGCCAGTGTTTCAGCCCGGGCGTTAATCAAACGACTGCCTATGTCAGGATCCTTTGCCCAGGATGGGATGAGGCCCCATTGAAAGAAATCCGCCGAATGCTTATCGTCGTTTGGGATCGCCAATACAGGCTGGGTGGGGGCGATATTGAAACGCGGTGCGAATTTTGAAGGAAACGTGTAATCCTCAAAAGCTTCCCGCAAATCCGCTGGGTTAACGGTAAGGGTGAACCGTCCACACATGGTTACCTCCCGTGCACTGCCAGAGTGCAGCCTCCAGAATGGATCGGATTGGGGGATTCGTCATCATTCGAGCTTGGATTAAGATCCGTTCTATTTTTTGGGTGTTCATCTGCATCTAACACACTCAGGTTTTATTTTAATTTTCTATAATCGCCTTCCCGTATCGTCAAGCCCTGGGCGTCCAGGTGTTCAAGAAGAGCCTGCGCGTATTTACGGCTTGTATGAAACAAATCCCGTACTTCGGCCAGGGTAATGCGGCCACGCTCCAGGATGTCCGAGCGCACCTTCGAGACCATGGAATCATAATCGATCCTGCGAAGGACAACCTCCGGGGAAATCCGGATCAAATCTCCGCGTCCGATCAGGGCATAAAACAGTTCCTCACCAACCTCTGCGATACACTCTTTGATGCCTGGCGGGTTGAACGGATGATCTGAAAATTTTTGAAGTAGAAGCTCAACCTTGTTTTTCTGATTCGCATCCAGCTGGATTGAACGGTCGACCAAGGATATGCTGCCGTCCGACTCGGCAAGCGAGCCATCCGATATTAAACTTATGAGGAGCGGATTAAAAAGGCGACCTTCCACGTTCAATCGATTTTTTAGTTCCTCGCGAGGAACACCTCGCCGAAGCGGATGATCCTGATGATACGCCTGAACGACTTGTCTTGCCCGGTTTGACAACTCCTGCCATTCGGTTTTTGGCATGATCAATGCACCATCGGTTCCCTCGTCAGCATTTTGGTCAAGTACAATCAATGAGCCGGACGCGATCAATCCTGGAAGGACGTTTCGTGCTGTTTCGGGCGCGAGCCGTGAGCGGTCGATGATCTCACTCACTTTTGCGGCATGGAGCGAACGGGCAGCCTCCAGCAGGATGCCCGCCGGCGAACCCTGGACAAGCGCGGTAAGCGAGCCCAGTAATTTCGTGTCGAAGCGTTTATGGCGTTTAGACGGTTGATGATCCACGATCATTCCGCCACCAATCGTCTCTGCTGGAGAAGGGCGCCTTAAGATGAACCGGTCACCTCGAAGTGCTACGGCCGGCTGACGCAATTCGAGCTGGATCCACCCCTCCTGTCCCGGAAGCATTATCTCGGAATCCAACAACCGAATCAAAGACATGCTTTCGCAGGTTCCCACAAAACACTTTATCTCTGAACCATGTTTAAGCGGCCCCGAGCAACTTTCGAGCAGACGTACTTGTGCGTCCATGCGTGTGCTGGGCTCGTATTGATTTTTATGAGCGAGGACATATCCGCGCAGGATCTGGCGGCTATCAATGCCGGTAACATTAACTGCAGTGCGAGAACCGGGCATGACCGTCTCGACCTTGCTCTTGTGAGTTTGGATCCCGCGGATGCGGCCGGTCAATCCAGTGGGTAAGATCTCGATCTCGTCGCCCACACTCAATGATCCATCCAGGAGGGTACCGGTGACTACGGTGCCAAATCCTGGCATGCTGAAAACGCGATCGATAGGCAGGCGGGGCCGACCCAGATCCAACCGGTCCGGTTTTTCCTTCAGAACCTCGGCGAGGGCCGACACCAACTGATCCAAACCTTCCCGTGATCGCGCTGAAACGCGCAGGCAAGGTGCATCCTGCAAAATGGTTCCAACCAGCTGTCTTCGCACCTCATTTTCAAGCAAATCCAACCAGGACAGATCTGGTGCCAGGTCTATCTTTGTCAAGACGATAATCCCGGTTGGAATGGCAAGCAGGTCCAGAATAGCCAGGTGTTCACGGGTTTGAGGCATGACCCCTTCATCGGCTGCGATCACAAGCAGCGCTGCATCGATGCCGCCGACACCAGCAAGCATGTTTTCAATGAAGTCGCGATGCCCTGGGACATCAACAATGCCAACGTGTGTGCCATCCGGAAGAGTGAGCCACCCAAAGCCGAGATCGATGGTCATCTCGCGCTCCTGTTCCTCTTTGAGGCGGTCCGGATGGACGCCGGTCAAGGCGGCGATCAGGGTGGATTTTCCGTGGTCAACGTGCCCGGCTGTGCCAATAACTCTCATGCACCGGTCTTCTTGACGGATTTCCTGTCATGCCCCATGATACGCTCGTAGGACGACATCCACTGATGGACGATGTTCATTAATTCCTGCAGCTGCTGCTCGGTTGTATCCGTCGTCTGCTGGAGCTGATCCTGCATGGTGCGGGACAGCTCATCCACGCTGGAAACAATCCCATCCAGTTTTTGAAAATCCTTGCGCAGGTCGCGAAAGTTTTCCTCGGATGAAAGGGTGTAGCCCGTCCAGCGTTTTTGGTCCTCAGCTTTAAAGGTGATCCATTCCTGGCGCATGCGGTCTTCAGCCAGCCGCTGCAATTCCATGACCTCGTTGATCCGTCGTTCCAGCTTGGTGTTCAATTCGAGATACGTGTCCTGGGCGCGTTTGGCGTTGTGCAGCGTTTCGTCAATAGTCCGAACCTGCTCCATCATCATTGCCGATTCTTTTTGGAACTCGGCGTATTTGTCACGCCATTCTTTCCAGGCCCGGTCGCGTTCCGCCTGCGAATTATTCTGCTGCTGAAAGAAATCGTACTGAGCCTGCTCGCGTTTGGATTCATTCGAAAGCAGTTCAGTCAACCGGTTTTCAAACAGGTTCATCTTGTTCTCGTGGGACGTCATCTTCTCACGTGATTCATCCGCCCGTTTTCGGAGAGTTGTAAATTCCGCCTGCAGGTCCGTCATGCGTTTCAATTCCTGCCTGCGGGCTTCTTCCGACACATTCGCCTGGTGGCTGGTTTCTTCAAATACGCGGCGCTGCTCTTCAAATTTTTTCCTGAGATCCGCGAAGTTATTTACCAGGCGCTCCGTTTCCACAGATTGTTCTTTCATCTTCAACTTGATCTCGGAGGAACCGGAGACTGAACGGATATCGGCGATGAGCTTGTTCAAACCGTCTGTCTCAGACTGTCGACGGCCTTGATTTTCGGCATCCCGGCGCTGCACTTGTTTTTGCAGGTCATCGATCGCCTTGGTGACATCCATGCGCAGTTTTCCCAGCATTTCGTCGAACATGTCCCGCGCCGACTGGTTCAATACGTTTTGCAGATCGTGATCGAGAGTTTTGATCTGTTTTCCCGCGGCCGTGAGCATGGATTCGAGGGAGGCAACTTTTACCTGTAAGGAAGAGATGATTTCCTTGTCCTTGCGGTGCTCATTATCCAACCACTCGAGCTGTTTGATGATCTGTTCGAATTCCATGGGGATCTCCGGAAAAGCGTACAGCAGTTCACTCCGATTGGACGGAGAATAAACTGCGACATTGGCTGAAAAACAATCAGAGGAAAATTATAGCATGGCGGGTAGTTGCACTAAATGCTCGAACAAGAAGTGGAGCTTGTCCATAAAAAGCTGCAAGACCTGGGGAAAGATTCCCAGCATCAAAAGCACACCCATGCCGACGCAAAGAAGAATGACTTGGTGCCTGGTCTCATTCAACTGCCAGGGCTGAAACTCCGGTGCCATCAAGAATGCGGATATCGTTCGACCTGCTCCAATGAAAATGCCGATCAACCCCATCAATAGCCAGAATGCGAGGTCCAGTGAAACCTGGGCCAATTGCTCCCATAATGCCAGCCGGGATGGAAATCCTGCCAGCAGTGGAAGACCGGCCAGGGACAAGTGTGAAAGGATCACTGCACTACAAGCGATTGGATGAGTCCTTGCAAGCCCCTGACAGGATCGGAACTCCAGGCTACCGGAATTTATTTTTAATACCGATATCCCCAGAGCCCAAACGCCAAGTTCTATTCCCCGCGGGATAAAGAGCAGAAAAACCAAATCCAGGGAAAGAAAGCTGTTCAAGGAGACAGCCACGACAGCGAGACCGGTTTCGGCAATTGCCGCGAAGGCGAGCATGCGTCCAAGATGGCGTTGAAAAACACACAACCACCCTCCGCTGACCACAAGCACCATGCCTGCCAGCCGGATAGCATCGATCAATCCGGTGGAAGTCCGCAACCAGGCAAAACGATCCAAAAAACCCAGCGCCAGTAGCAATGCGAAGGTTGGCAAGAGCCATAAGGTAAAACCGAGTGTGTAGGGCGAGGCATTTTCTGCCATCATGGGGATCCAGCTATAAAGTGGAAAAATGGCGAGGAGAAATGCAAACCCGAGGCCAAGCAGTATCCCGGATTGAGAAGTCAGGGCAAGATCACCGGGGCTGGCTTCCACACCCGAGAGCATCCAACCCGAAAAAAGGATTAAGGGCATTGCGAGGGTTTGATAAATAATGAATCTGAGTGGTCCGCGGTTTGATGGTCGATTTAGCCTCTCACCCGAAGAAGAGGAGTCCATGATCAGCGGTATGGTGAGCATGGCTGCCAGCTCGATTAACAACGCGGCATACAGGAAGGGTTCGACTGCGAGCGAGGCAACCAGGAGGGCAACAACCGCGAATGCGAGTGGAACGAATGACCTGTTCGCACCCCCAGCCCGGCTTCCGAAGAACCATAACGCGGATAACGCGTAGACCAGGGCGAGCATCGGGCCATCCGCGGCACCGAATTGGAAGCTCCGACCCAGCAATTGGACCGAACCGGCAATTTTGATCGAGACAGATCCGAACACCATGGCTGTGTCGATCGGAACGAACATGGCTAGTACAGCCAGGAGCAAGGAGAGGAGCGCTGCCGGAACGGCAACTGATCCACGGTACGAGGCCACCAAAAAGATGGCGGCTGCCATCAAAGGGAGCAGGATCCAGATGACAGGCGCACTCATACGATCGTCTCAAATCCTTCGGGGCTATCGATCTCCGGTTCAACGGAGCCGGCCAGCATCAAATAACACCCAACCAATGCCAGGCCTAGATTGATCACTGCCAGCAGACCTGCAACGAGGATGGAACCTTCCACGGAGGCGTACAAAATCTCGAACCCGCACAAAATAGTCAGCAAGCCCAGGATGACTCGCAAATTGTGAGATGTGATCCCGAGATGCAGTAATCCCATTCCCATCAAAACCAGACTGCCTGCAATGACCGGTAATCCCAGTCCGGGCAGAAAATTTTCGAGGCGCGGAGCGGCAGCCAGGGCCAGCAAGATGACGATGGCCGCCAGAAGGAAATGGAACCAGAGTTGGCGAGGCCAAAATTTTTCCTTCGTTTCATCCTCACCGGAAAAATTGAGCCGGGTGAGGCCAAGGGCGGCTATCCCCATCCAACCGCTGACGAGTTTTACCGCAGCCAATCCGACCGGCCAGTGCAAACTCACCAGCCAGAACGCTGCCAAATATTGACCGGCACACAAAGCAAGGCTCCAACGCCAATCCCGGCTGACGAGCAGACCGGTCGACGCGACCAAAATGATGATGACTGCGGATGTGGATAAGAGGTTATCCAGCATGACTGCGTACCGTCAAGTGACAACCCCGATCCATACAATAGGATCGGGAAATCGATGATCCTTCATCTTATTAAGAGATTGGAATTCGGATAAGTACAGCTTTGAGATGCATCCATGCGTGCAAACCGGCTGGCTATGGCCTCCCCTGGGTCATCAAGGATACAAACAATACGAGGAACAGCAGAGTCCACATGACACCCCCATCCCCTTCCAGGACTTCGGTTACGGTCAGGTTTAATCGATCAAGGAAACGGTACAGACCGCTGAAACCTTGAGCAAATCCTTTACACCAGGCGGACATTGTCTTTATCCAAACGACAGGGATAAGATTAAATCGTTCAAGACGCGACGCAGTAAAAGTGATCCCAATCGTCAGGATACCCGCCGACAATCCGGCTGGAATTAATCCGAATTGCATGGCACCCTCCCATCCCCAAATACCCAGGATGATTTGCAGGCAGATCAAGAAACCCAGACCAGCCGGGTAGAGCATACGCGTCCAAGCAGGCAAGGCTTGATCCGATGTTTTGCCTGCTGGATTCATCGTTTTAATAATGTACCCTGCTACGAGCAATGCCTGGGAAATGATCAGCAAAGGTAGGGTAATCTGGAACCAGATTGTGCTCAACCATACGACCGCGCCTAACGAAAAAGGCAGCGTACCCAGACCCCAGCAGTTAATCAACAATGCCCTGTCGGTCCAATTATTCCGGACCGAATTGAGGAAAAGCGCGCCTCCGGATAAGATCATCATGCTTCCCCAGGCAGTAGCGCCAAATGGGTTACCGCGCATCGCGGCAGATCCCGCCAGGGCTGACAGACCCAGGATCCAATAGGATGTGCCGGCAAGACCATCCGACGATCGAAACCATTTCCAGCCACAGTAGAGGGCGACCAAGGCAGCCAGGATCAGCAATAAGGGTGCGACTGGTGATGAGCTGATATCCATTGGGAGGCGGGCGAGCAGGATAAGTCCGGAGGCAGCTGATACCAGTCTCAAAGTTGAGCTAAAACCATTCTGAACAGCCGAGTCGGCCGCAACCGGCAACTGGAAGAAGAATGAGCAAAGACGCAACCCAACCGCGATAACCCAAAAGACAGCCGCCTGCCCTGTGAGGGAAGAAAAGTCCAATCGGATTCCCTGGGAAAGGCTAGCGATGCCCGCCCACAGCAGGGAAAGGGTGCCTGCCGTTCGAACCAAAAAAGCGATAACGATTTTCCTGTTTGGGAGTGAACCGCTCGACGATTGTGTAAAAATGCCAAATTCAATGAAATCGATCAAAGTCCAGATGAGAATTAATGTGAGCGGATTGGCAGCTGATACCGCGAGGATTCCTATCCCGGTCACCCATAACATTCCAGCCCACCAGAGCGAATTTGGGAAATACTCATGGACCGCAGTTGTCAATAATACGGCGATCGCCAAACCAGCCAGGCAGAGCGAATAGATCCAGGCATGTTGATCAGCGATGAAGGAAATCGGGGATGGAAAAAGTTCAGCCGGCCGCCAGGTGAACAGAGTGAATGATATTGGAATAACGGTATGCGAGATGAGCAGCACGATCCATGCCAGCGCAGCGCCGGTGACCGCGATCAACCAGGCATAGCGGAAACCGGGTCGAAACCTGTAAAGGATTATTAGGACCAGAGCAGTGATCGCAAGAATTATGGAGGGAAATAGGACCAACATGGGTAATAGATTGTATCAGTTTTGACCAGGTACCGTCATGAAAGGGATCGGAACTACTTTGGTACAATTTTCATGAGTCGCTGATATCTGATGCAGCCATGAACAAAAACCATCTCAATTACCATTCGGGGAACTCGCGACGAGCGAATCGGTTTGCAACCCTTATCGTGCTCACGATCCTTTTCACAAACTCATGCGGGACAGCCTCCCAACCTGAAGCCGTTGATGCGGAATCATATTCAGCAACTGCGACACCGTTTCAACCGATCGATGGGGCAGTGGATTCGCTCTTCTCCGCACCGCTGCCCGTACAAAACGAACCTACGCTTACACCTTATCCGGCACCTATCCTGCTCGCAGGCAGCCTGCCCACACCGGTAACCCTGGTTGAAGCTACAACCGAAGGTACCGGTCTTCTGCCAGCGGCAGTTAACAATCCACTGACCGGTCTGCCTGCCTCGGATCCTGCCCTGCTTGGTCGCAGGCCGATCGCGATCAAGGTATCGAATGCACCGGATTTCATACGGCCACAATCCGGTCTCACTCTGGCCGATGTGGTCTTCGAATATTACATCGAGTGGGGCGATACCCGTTTCATTGCTGTTTATTACGGCAATGAAGCCCAGCGGGTGGGACCGGTCCGGTCGGGTAGATATTTTGATGAGCATGTTACCCGGATGTACCATGCCTACTATGTGTTCAAAGGTGCGGACCCGAGGGAATTCAATTACTTCAAAGAAACAGACATGGCGGACTACCTGGTGGATCTCATGTGGTTGGAATTTCCATGCTCACCGTTCGAAGTGGCTAAAGGGTCGATATCTGTTTATCACCGCATCTTTTTCAACACCTATAAATTCACAGACTGCCTTAAGCGGAAAAACCTGGATAACAACCAACAGACTATAAGAAGCGGTTTCTTCAGCAACGATTCGCCAAAAAATCTAACCAGTGCCAGCCGAATTTATACAGATTATTCAGCCTACAGTTACAACTACTGGGAATACGATGCCAGTGACCGTAAGTATCATCGTTACCAGGAGGCGAACGATCAGGTTAAGAAACAACCGGCCGCGTACGGTCCGCTAACGGATGCACTGACCAATCAACAAGTTACGGCGGATAACGTCGTTGTGCTGTTCGCCCATCACGGTTTTGCTAATTCCTGGGAGCAGGAAGACGAGGTATATCACATCGACCTGATCGAGTCAGGTGAAGCGTTTATGTTTCGGGATGGCACTGTCATCCCCGCTCGCTGGTACCGTACGGATATTGACCAACCGCTGCTGCTCACAACGCTGGCGGGTGCGCCCATTTTTTTCAAACCCGGCGTGACTTTCTACCAGGTTATCGGCGAATCCTCAACGATGACCCAGTCGGGGTCCGAATACCACTTCCGGTTCCTCACACCCTGAGGGCAGGTGGCGGATCAAGAACAAAAACGGTTAAGTCAGGGTCTGGATAAAAATGACCACCCTGCGGTCTGGGCTGCCTGAACAATTTATCCTGCAGCATAGGAAGAAATAGGGGTGTGTGCCAGCAGGTTATGGATTAGAATGAAAATCAGGCAACGAGGCTTGGATGTTCGACCCCGCATTATTTAGCAATTTTCTTCTAGTACTGACTGCATTTGGTGCGGCGTTCCTGGCTGCCCTATGGATCAGCCTGGTGGTCTGGACGTACCGCGACATACGTGCGCGCAGCCGGGATCCTTTGGTAAAGATCCTGGCCGCGGCTTTGGTTGCTGTACTTAATGTGCCGGGTGTACTGATCTACCTCATATTACGCCCGCCGCGTACGCTGGAGGAGGAATATCAACGCACTCTGGAAGAGGAAGCACTCTTGCAAGCACTGGAGGACCTGCCGCTGTGTCCGGGCTGCGAACGGCGCGTCAAAGATGACTGGCAGGTTTGCCCAAACTGCCACACCAAATTGAAAAAATCATGCCATAACTGCAGCAAACTCATGGAACTGCCGTGGAACATCTGCCCGTACTGCGGAACGCCGGCATTTGGCATGCGGCTGGAAGGCACCAGCGTAGATGAAGCACTGCGCGGGTTAAAACTCGAAGATGATAATGGGGAGGTCAAGATCGAAGATTAAGCTTTGACCGCTCCATACCGAAACCGCGCCATGTACAAACAACGCATTATTGGATCGGAAATCTCGGGGAGTTATTTTAACAATCGAACCGGCAGCCATTTGTATCCCAATCCATCGTAAATAGAAAGCCAGAATTCCTTCAAGATGAAAATCGAACGGATCACCCTCCATCACCTGAGGATGCCACTGCGCGCTCCGTTTGAGACATCTTTTGGTCGGATTGAAACGCGCGAATGTATCTTGGTTCAGCTCTACGCCGATGGGCAGATTGGGTTGGGAGAATGCGTGGCAGATCATCAGCCAGGGTACAGTTACGAGACGACGGGGACCGCCTGGCATATCCTTGAAGAATTTATCGCAACGAAGATTCTTAAAGGCGAGATAAACGATGCCGCTGATTGCCAGGCGAGGATGTCCGGCATTCGGGGGCATCAGCTTGCCAAAGCCGGCATTGAAATGGCGGTTTGGGATTTGCTGGGCAAACGGAGCGGAAGATCCCTGCGGAGCTTGCTGGGTGGCGAACTTGAGAAGGTTGCGGTAGGTGTATCGGTAGGATTGCAGGTATCACCGACCAGACTAGTTGGTCAGGTTGGAAAATATATGAGCGAAGGTTACAAGCGGGTCAAGATCAAAATCAAACCCGGCAGGGATGTACAGGATACATTTGCGGTGCGCAACGCATACCCAAACCTGCGGCTGCAGGTGGATGCAAATTCAGCCTACAGCCTGGATACCGCGAAAAGCCTGAAGCCATTAGATGATATGAACCTGCTGATGATCGAACAACCTTTGTTCGAGGATGACATCTGGGATCATGCCAAACTGCAGGCGCAACTCCAAACTCCCCTCTGCCTGGATGAAAGCATCACCTCAGTCCGTCACGCACGTTATGCCATTGAGATGAAAGCCTGCCGGATCATCAACATCAAGGCGGGTAGACTAGGCGGATTGAGGGAGGCGGTTGCGGCTCACGATCTCTGTCGTGAGCACGGGATACCCGTATGGTGTGGGGGGATGCTTGAAACCGGTGTGGGCCGCGCGTCTAACCTGGCCCTTGCCAGTTTACCCAACTTTAGCCTGCCCGGTGATATTTCCGCAAGCGACCGTTACTATGAAATGGATATAACCCGGGAAAGATTTGTGCTGAACGACGATTCAACGATCACCGTACCCGATCAACCGGGCCTGGGTGTCAATCTGGATTTATCTGCATTAGACAAATTTACTTTGAAAAAGAAGGTCATCGAATCGGAATAGTATAATCATTTGTATGAAACGATCCCTCAATGTAATTTTTTTATTGATCCTTACAGCCTCTTGTAGTTCGGGTACACAAGAGGCCTTTCCTACCCCGACAATAAATCCAAGTTCATTAGGTCAAGCTTCTCCAACATTTGAGCGTCAGCCAGCTCTATGGGTTAGCCCTGCTGCGAGAGAGGTTCTTGGAGATCGTCTTGTCGTATCCGGTATCTCCATGGCTGAAACGAAAGATACTGCCACTGTGTGGGTGGAGGAAAGTCAGGATCTCGCCAGCGAGAATCCAAAATCAATTTGGGTCTATGCCCTTGTAGCACCCTTTCCAACGGTCACGGATGGTGTGACGATCGAAGATATAAGGGCGGCGTGGTCTGGTAACCCATCTGAAGCGTTTGGCAGCTCACCATTATTAATGAACGAGACAACCCAGGAGGTATTTACAACTCTTTGGGGTCCTTCATCTGGCGAAGGCGTCAAAATTGCGGAAAGTAACAAACTGTTGGAAACTGCGTGGAGCAACATACCTTCGTGGGCAATCGTTCCTTTTGAGGACCTGGTACCGCGCTGGAAGGTACTCGCGGTGGATGGGCAAGCTCCAATTCATAAAGAGTTTGATCCGCGGAGCTATCCCTTATCAGTCACTTTCGCCTTACAGGGTTCTATACCGGATGAGCAGGAAGCTTCCATCCAACTTCCTGAGTCCAACCGCAGCCCAGACAAACTGACAACGATCATTCTCACAGGTGTTACCGCGTTGGTGCGAGCCACGGCTTACACGATGGAGAAAAAGGGGGTCACCTATCCGGGACGGGATATCCGCGAGATCATGCGGCAAGCTGATATTGCCCACATAAGTAATGAGATCCCATTTTTCAGTCGGTGCGGCTACCCGCCGAATCCCGGTTTGAAAAAGTTGGTCTTTTGCACCTATCCCCGTTATATGGACCTCCTGACGGACATCGGTACGGACGTCATCGAATTGACGGGAAATCATTTTGGTGATTACGGACCTGAAGCGATGATCGAAACGCTGTCCATTTATAACGACGATGATATTCCATATTACGGCGGGGGAGCGGACCTGTCCGATTCGCTGAAATCAGCTTTGTTCGAGCATAATGGCAACAAGCTAGCCTTCATCGGTTGCAACCGACCGGATATCGGCAAATTCCCAACGGCAACCGATAGCAGACCCGGTGCAGCACCTTGCGACTACAAGTATCTTCCCCAAGAGATCAGGGAGTTGACCGACCGGGGTTACCTGGTCATTTCAACCTTCCAGTGGAATGAGCGGGATGAATACGATCCTGTACCCATCCCTGAACAATTATCCGATTTCCATTTGATGGCGGACTCCGGTGCTGTCATCGTAAGCGGCAGCCAGGCGCACTTTCCGATGGCGATGGAGTTTTACGGGGATGCGTTTTTACATTACGGGTTGGGCAACCTGTTTTTCGACCAGATGGGCGAGTGCTGCGCCGGAGAATATAACCGCTGGGAATTCATTGACCGCTATACGATCTATGATGGCAGGCTAGCAAACGTCGAATTACTCACCTTAATGCTCGAAGATTACTCCCGGCCGCGCCCGATGACCCAGGCTGAGCGGTCCAGATTCCTGAACGAATATTTCCATTTCAGCGGATGGACACCCCTTTACCAAACACCCATCCCACAGCCTACCGTGACGCTAACACCGATACAATTGCCTCCGATTCAGATCACTCCGACGCCATAAATCAAGGAAAAACCGGTCTTTTGGATATCCCGCTATGAAAAGAACAGAGTTCGGAAAGGGGTTTTTTAGCTCAGAACATTAAAAACACGGGTGCGAATCATGGGTGGATATTAGCATTTTTGACCATAGCGCATAGGCGAATTTAGTGTATACTTAAAAAACCTAAATAATGGATGAGAACAAGATTATTCTTGTCCGTTGTCTTAATTTCTTTATGAACTGAAGCTCCAACAAAAGGTTCTGGCTGGCACTCTATTTCAGACAGCAAAATATTTTCATGGACACGCTTGAAATAGATCTAAAGAATTCGGCAATAACCGTAACCGAAGATCAGCCTCGATCGGCGGAAGTACGCGCCCCCGTCGAAAAAGGGACCCGGGGCTCGTCCAAGGTAGTCTTTGAACAAATCACGCCGGACGATTACTGGCTTTCGTACGCCTGCCTGATCATTCCCAAATTCCCATCGCATCGACTGCTTGGGGATCTGGCGATCGCGCTGCCCGAATACCTGCAGGGGGTTTGTTTTTCCTTCACCTGGCGCCTTGAACTTGTAAACGTGAATCCGGAATATCTTCAATGGATCCTGCAGGTATCCCCGGATACTTCCTCGGCTTATTTCATGAAACTGGCCCGCAGAGAGATGTCCAAGAAGATATTTCATGACTTTCCGGCGTTAAGTGAAGTCAACCTGTCCAAGGATTTTTGGGCTCCGCCATATTTTGTCATTGTCAGCACCCAACCGCACCCCGCCCACCTGGTGAACGAGTTTATTCGTGCGACCCGACGCCAGCAGGGATTTTGATCTTAATCGCAAGCCTCACCTTCGGAATTATCGCATCGGTTCATTGACAGGCATTCGCTTTGCATTGACAACCATCAGCATCAGCGGGGGCAATCCATACCGGAACATTTTTCGAAACAGTTCTTCTTGTCTTCTCACGTTTGATAAACTATACTGCCTGCCAGGTTTGATCGGATGACTGAAATCACACTCAGCCGGATCGGTGAACTCTTGCGCAGCGTGCTCGAACTGCTCTGGAACAAACCAGACGGGCTGCCTGCGAGGGAGATCATTGCGATCCTGCCGGAGATCACACAACTCAGCGAGTATGAAAAAGGTTATGCACCGCCCAGCAACATTCCGCGTTACGAGCGGATTGCGCGGCTGGCAACCCTGCCCCTGGTAAGGGCTGGCTGGCTGGTCAAAAACGACAAGGGCCGCTGGATCATCACCGAAAAAGGGCGGATCGCCTGCAGGAAATTTCCAAACGCGAGCGAGTTGTACCAGGAGGCAAGTAAGATCTATGAGCAAGACCGGCAGCATGCCCCGGCTGCGTGGATGGCGCTGGAGGAGGCGCAGGAAAATGCCTGGGACCAGATCAACAAGTTCCTGAAAAGTAAAAACAGGCGCGAATTCCAGGAGATCGTGGTCGAACTTCTCAAGGCGATGGGATACCACATCGTGTGGATCGCACCGCTCGAGAAAGAGAGGGGTCACGTAGACATCGTTGCCCACGTGGATCCCCTGGGTGCCAAAGGAGGACGGATCCTGGTGCAGGTCAGCCACAAGGAACAGATGATCAGCCTTGAACACCTTAATTCATTCGTTGCCGTGCTGGGGGATAATGACTTCGGACTGCTGATATCCAGTGGTGGGTATGCCAATGATGTGAAGGACAAAATAGAAACGGATGCGTATCACAAGATGACTTTGCTTGACCTCGAAGCTTTTTTCGACCTGTGGGTCACTTATTATGATCAATTAAGCCCGGAGGCACGCAACAGCCTGCCGCTAAAACCTGTACAATTCCTGCACGGCCTGGATTGAGCGCAGCAGCCGAGTCAAGCAGGCCTCATCCAGTAGTTCAAGAGAAATTTCTTCAAACCACCGAAATGCCGCGTTATCGAAATACCTACGAAGAGAACCTCGAAATCCTCCTTGATGAGATCAAACTCGCCGTCCAGTGGGATCGTCCAAGCCTATTGCTTACTGTTCACCGATCGAACCTGGGCCGCGACAAAATCAGTCGATCGCTCGAAGAGAGAATTGTCGGGCTTGGCTTGCAGGTCAACCGGCTGGTTGTCAGCCACGAGCACCCCAATCCAGCACGGATGATCACGGAGGAGCAAAAAAACTCCCAGCTCATCTATTTCATTTCGAATCTGGAGTGGGGTGGCGGCGAGGAGGGAAATGATGCCTTCAAATCCCTCAATCTTTATCGTGAACAATTTGTTGAGCAGCACATCAAGGCTGTTTTTTGGTTGACCATGAATGAGGCGTCCAACCTGGCAAGATTTGCACCGGATTTCTGGGCATTCCGCCACCGGGTAGTCGAGTTTGCCAGCCCGCGCACACGGTCGGGCATCCTTCTTCCTGCTGGAGTCTTGCACTGGCCAATATCGCTTGAGTTCGCAAGGGCGGATGACCTGCCGGAGATGATCGACAGCCGGGAGATCATGTTGACCGGACTACCGGAGGAACCTGAATCACTTTCGACACGGCTTGAATTAATTCTCCAAATCGGCTACTTACACTGGAAAGCCGGCCAATCCGAGGTCGCCCGACAATATTTCAACAGGGGGATCCAACTTTGTCAGGCGGATGAATTGAAGTCCTACCGCATGCAATTACTAAGCGGCAGTGCAAACCTTAATTACGAAGCCGGTGAATACGGCGAGGCAGCCAGGATCAACAAGCAAATCTTTGAAGAGAATCCTGGAGACAATTTAGCTTGCATGAACCTGGCTTTT
>Ga0154778_1037_pt1 | contig 27377 bp, 29 predicted proteins | sample Rifle2008BG16ft_FD_105786 | JGI IMG/M metagenome (GOLD analysis project Ga0154778, IMG submission 105786) | Chloroflexi bacterium RBG_16_51_16 | reverse complement strand
CAAACCGGCGCAGAAACTTTCGGGAGGAGAATCGCAGCGAGTCAGTCTGGCGCGGGCGTTCGTCCTACATCCAGAACTGCTTTTACTTGACGAACCATTTTCTGCATTGGATGCACCAACCCGCTTGAACCTGCTTGGTGAGCTTAAAAATGTTTTAAAGGAAACCGGCACGACCGCGATTTTCATCACGCACGATCTAAGCGAGGCGTCCCGTCTGGCAACCCGCATGGCGATCATCCTGAGCGGGAAATTATCTCAAACGGGAGCCCCACAAGAAATTTTGAAAAACCCGGTTTCAGCCGAGATAGCTGCGTTCCTTGGAAACGATCTGATAAGCTAACTTTAACAAGCCTTCGGGATAGAGCGGGGGGTCGTCACTTCCAAATTCATCCAGCCGCTTCCAAATGACTTTAATTGCCAATTCCTCGCCTGTTTCAGTGCCCGTGATTTCCTTCGCCTCATATAACAGGTTGTTGCTTAACCTGCCCTCGTAAACCAGCACAAGCTCGTGATGGGTTTGATTTTCGAATGTGAAGATATTCTCCAAGAAGCTGTGATATTTAATTTCAGCCAATGTAGTTTTCAATCCGTCCCGTATTTCCCTTCGGATCGCGTTTTCACCACGTTCACCGAACATGACCTCGCCGCCAAGCGGACGGTAAAAGATCTCCTTATGGACAGGATCGAACCCCTCGGAAACGAGGATCATTCCGTCCCGATGAAAGACACAAACGGCGATCACATGAATGAAATCCATTTTCCCTCCATTGAATAGCCTCTTAAACCTCGTCCCAAGTATTAGTGCGGATAATGCGGCTTTTTCAAATCCTGCTTTATAGGCTGATCAGTGCGGGTTGGTTCAGCCTCGCAGCCTGCATGGACCAAGGACCGGTCCAGATGATGGTCACCGGCAGGGTTTGACCGCGCAAGTCGTCTTCGGATTCAAGGAACACCAGTTTATTCGTTTTCGTCCGGCCTTTCCAACGATCCTTGACTTTTTCTTCGAACAATACTTCTTCAATACGGCCGAGATATCGTTGGTTTATCTCTGAGACAACCTGCTCCTGCAAGTCCTCGAGGACACGGAAGCGGCGCATTTTTTCAGGAGCGGGAACATCATCAACCATACGCCTGGCTGATACGGTACCCTCCCGGGGAGAATAACGCGCCAGATGCGCCACATCCAACTTCAGATCGGCAAGGACCTTATAGGTCTGCATGAATTGTTCTTCCGTCTCGCCGGGGAAGCCGACGATGATATCCGTGGCGATGGAACAATCCGGGATCTTCATACGAATGGTATCGATCAGAGCTCGATAATCCTTCCGGGTGTAACCGCGCTTCATATTAATTAAAACCTGATCATCACCGGCTTGGATCGGTACCTCGATATGAGACATAATCCTTGGCAGCTCTGCCACGGTTTCCATTAGATCTTCGGAGAAGTAATTGGGATGTGAGGTTAGAAAGCGGATGCGTTGGATGCCCTCGACGTCATGGACGATGCGCAGTAATCCTGCCAGGCTGGGTCCATCCGGAACGTCCCTGCCGTAGCGGTCAACGATCTGGCCAAGCAGTGTAATTTCCTTTACACCCTGCTCTGCCAGCGACCGGATCTCTGCAACGATGTCGCCAACCGGCCGGCTCCGTTCGATGCCGCGCTGGTATGGAATGATGCAAAAGGTGCAGGCATGGGAACAACCATATACAACCGGGACATGTGCGCTGACCAACCGCCCGCGTTCATGAGCGGGCAATAAAAGATCTCCGTCCATCAAGGCATAGCGGCGTGCCGTTGCATCGGATTCGAATGCCTGGGATTCGCCCTGGCTGAGGAAGGAGATCAACGGACCCGGATCCGAGGGAGGTGAAAACACGTCCACAAAGGGAAGTCTTTCGCGTAATTCCTTCGCACCGCGCACGCCCACAAGGCAGCCCATCAGATTGATCACGAGACCAGGATTGCGTTCCTTGAGAGGACGCAGGGATGTTAATCGCCCGATGGCTTTGTCTTCAGCAGATTGACGAACAACACAGGTATTGAGGACGATCACATCTGCATCTTCCGCTGCAGGTGTGAACGCATACCCAAGGTGCTCGAGAGATGAGCTGACGCGCTGAGAATCAGCTACGTTCATCTGACAACCCTCGGTCCAGATATGATATTTCATAGGCTCGGAATTATACCAAGACGGGTGTGTGAGATAAGATGATAAGAGAGGAGAAATAAAGATTAAATGCGAAAAAAATCGGTGGTAAGTAAGTTGGGAAGGTGCTTAATCTGGGTAAACGGGATGAGACGAATTTTTGAGATAAGGAAGCTGGTTTACCTTACTGTAAGCCAGACGCCTGCCATGACGATAAGCAATCCGATGACACGGATTGGATCGATGGGTTTTACAACCGCCCCCAACAGACCAAAATGATCCAATACAGCACCCACGATCAGCTGACCGGCGACGATCGTGGTAATGGATGCTGCAATACCAATGCGTGGGATCAAATAGCTGACCGAAGCGATGACGACCAGACCAAATATCCCCGCCACCACGGCATACCACGGAAGTTCGCGCCAGCGGTGGAGATTTCCTCCGCCATAAACCAGAAGAGGAATTAAGGAAAACAAGGCACCCCCGAGATGAACGATAAACACACTCTCAAAAATCCCGAGGCGTTGGCTGACCAGGCTGGCTAGTGGAGATTGCAAACCGACGGCAATGCCGCCAGCAAGACCGATGAGGAGGATAAGCAGGAGAGGTGGCATAGCGATAATCCTTGGGATCATAATCTCAGAATCATAGCAGAGAAATGCAAATGCTTAAAAACTCTGTCGCACTATTGAAAAACGGGGAACCTGGTTCATCAGCTCCTGCCTCTGTGTGAGAGTTGGGGAAGGTACGGTGATCATAGTAAATTTGGATTAAATGACTTATCAAAAAATAACCAGAAGCCCTGCACATTTATATATTTCTCTTAATGAGTCCAGAACGTTCCGCAAGCAGAATAACGAATCCGGATAACAGTCCAATTCCGACAAATATATAAAAGATGGTGAACATCTTTCCGGCGTCCGATTTAGGATAAAAATCTCCATACCCGACCGTCGTCAGTGTCGTTACTGTAAAATAGAGCGCATCCAATAGGCGCCAATGTTCCACTCTGGCATAAAACCAGGTTCCCAGAATGAGAATACCCATAACCCAATAGAACAGGGCGCGAAATTCCTTATCCTTTAGACCATCCCAGAGACTTCGAAAGAACCGAAAAAGAAGAAAAAGAAATACAGGCATGGAATTCTCCTTTATACACCTTGTTAATAATGATCCCATTTGATTCGGAATTGCATAGAACAAATGTACTTGGATTGTACAGGCAAAGAAGATAAAATTCAAGCCGCATTCGGAACTTTTTGGAATTTGCAGCGTCTAAGTTCTGAATAAATTACTCAAGGAGAGCAAGAATGCGAAAAAAATTATTTATCGTCCCCCTGATCATAGCAGCATTAGTATTGGCCGGCTGCGGTCCAGCCACCATCAGCAGCACGGGTGGGCAACCGGATCGGACACTGAATGTAACCGGCCTGGGTCAGGTGGATATCACCCCCGATATCGCCTATATTTATATCGGGATACATACGGAAGGCGCGAGTGCATCCGATGCAGTGAAATCCAACAATACACAGACCGAAGTCCTGATCAAAGCACTCACGGACTCAGGCGTGGATGCGAAGGACATACGCACCACAAACTTTGGTATCTGGCCGTCCACCCAGTATGGTCCGGATGGACAAGCGCTGGGCACCGTTTACATGGTGGATAACACGGTCTACGTCACCGTGCGGGAACTTGATGGGTTAGGCGACCTGCTGGATTCGGCGATCGAAGCGGGGGCCAACAGCATCAACAGCATCCAATTCGACCTGGCGGATAAGACCGAAGCTCTGAAAGAAGCGCGCGCCGATGCAGTCAAGAACGCCAGCGAGCAGGCTGCCGAGCTGGCTGATGCAGCAGGCGTGAAACTCGGCGAGATCGTCAATGTAACTTACTTTGATTCGCAACCTTACCCTTACTCTGTTGGTAAAGGTGGAGGAGGCGGAGGCGCCGGGATCGAGGCAGCTGTTCCGATCCAGCCCGGGCAGTTGTCCATTGCTGCCAACGTAAGCCTGACCTACGAGATCAAGTAGAGACGGATCCGCACTCGAAAAGCGAGTGGCATTGAAATGCCACTCGCTTTTTTATATCCAGATCTAAGGGGGAGAGTGCGTGGTTATAATCCTTATACTATCAACCGCGAGGTGAAAGCATGCAAAAAGTCGGTTATATCGGACTAGGTTTGATGGGTAAATCCATGGCGCGCAACCTGATCAAAGCGGGCTTTCCGCTGGTGATTCACAACCGATCGCGTGGAGCAGTGGATGAATTAATCGCAGAAGGCGCCGAGGCTGCCTCTACACCAGCGGAGGTGGCTGCCCAGGTCGAGCTGATATTCACCAACCTGCCAGACACACCGGATGTCGAACGCGTGGCGCTTGGAGCGGACGGGATCATTAAAGGTGCGCATACAGGGTTGGTTTTTGTTGATCATTCCACGATCAAACCAGCTGCGGCGCGGAAAATTGCGTCCAACCTGGGCGAGAAGCGTGTGCTAGCCTTGGATGCTCCTGTATCCGGAGGCGATATCGGTGCGCGGGAGGGGACACTGAGCATCATGGTTGGCGGACCAATCGAGGCTTTGAACAAGGCGATGCCTGCATTACTAGCCATGGGCAAGACCGTTACCCACGTAGGTGATTCAGGAGCAGGACAGGTCGCCAAGGCAGCCAACCAGATTATGGTGGCAGCGCAGATGGTGGCAATGGGCGAGCTGTTGGTTTTTGCCCGGAAGGCAGGTGTGGATCCACGCAAAGTAGTACAGGCGATCAAAGGGGGTGCCGCCCAGTGCTGGACACTTGATGTAAAGCCACCCCGGTTGTTCGCGGGCAACCGCAACCCCGGATTCAAAGCTCGAATGCAATTGAAGGACCTGAAAATCATCTTGGAGACCGCGAACGAATATGCAATCCCCCTCAATTCCGCAGGTCAACATCTAAGAATATTCCAGGAAATGATCGATCAAGGCGAGGGGGAACTCGACAACTCAGCGGTGGTCGGGGTCCTAGAGAGATTAGCCGGTGTTGGGATACTCGATTGAAACCCGCTAATCCCTCCGGAATGAAAAAATATGGTGTCATCTTGAATGATGCGCTGTTGATCCTCCTCGGCGCAATGTTGCAGGCAGCCAGCCTAAGATTATTCCTGGTCCCGGCTAACCTGGCATCCGGGGGTGTATCCGGTATTTCACAATTGATCAACCATTTTACAGGCTGGCCGATCGGTCTCATGATCTTAGTTGGGAACCTGCCGCTGTTCGTGTTAGGTTGGAGATTTCTTGGCGGCCGGAGATTTTTATTACGAACTGTACTTGCGATCCTGATCTATTCACTCTTCATTGATCTTCTGCCGACTCTGCCTTTGTTTCAAAATGGTGGCGCGGCTTCAACTTTAATACTTGACTTACAAGGAGACCTTCTCCTCAATGCCCTGTATGGAGCGATTTTAAGCGGGATTGGATACGGCCTGGTCTACCGAGCACGCGGGACCAGCGGAGGATCGGACATCCTGGCGCGGATCCTGAATCACTGGCGGGGCATCCCCATGACCCAGAGTTACTTGATTGTCGATACGGTTGTAATCCTGGCAGCCGGATTTGTTTTTGGATGGAAGGAAGCACTCTATGCGATGATCGCCCTCTATGTGAGCGGACTCGTTGCGGAAACGACGCTTGAGGGAGGAAGTACCATCCGCACGGCCATGATCGTCACGGACCAGGCTGAGGCAGTTGCACAACGAGTCCTTGACGACCTGGAACGAGGAGTTACTGTACTGCAAGGAAAAGGTGCATTTAGCGGCGGAGAAAAACCAGTACTGTATTGTGTTATTTCCCGCGCCGAGGTATCACAACTGAAAACAATCGTACGAGAGCTTGACCCAGATGCATTCGTTGTGATCGGGGTGGCTCACGAAGCCCTGGGGGAAGGGTTCAGACCTCTAAAAAATCAATGATGACGAATGGCGAGCACACGCTGGATTGATTTTTAACTGGGGAAGCCTAACAAAATTATTAATGCGGTGATCCATTCTTGATCTTATAACCCAGGCGCTTAAGTGCAGAATCATCGTTACGCCATTGCTTAAGGACTTTAACCTTTAATTCCAGAAAAACCTTGCGTCCGCTCATCTCTTCGATTTCGACTCTTGCGGATGTCCCAATCTCTTTCAACATTTTTCCCCCTTGACCGATTACGATCCCTTTGTGTGAATCGCGTTCAACAAATATGGTTGCAGCGATATAGGCTGCACCCTGGGGTCGCTCTTTAAATTCGTCGATACGGACTGCCAGACTATGGGGCACCTCATCCCGGAGCAAATACAGACATGCAGCGCGGATCAGATCCGCTGCAATCTCGCGTTCATAAAGGTCTGTCAACTGATCCTCCGGAAATTCCGGAGGACGAACGGGGAGGAGCGAAACGAGGGTTTCCTCAAGGACATCCAACTGAGATTTTTTCAAGGCTGAGATAGGAACGGTTTTTACTTCCCTGTGGACCAAATCCGTGTACGTACTCAGAACTCGATTAATCTCATCCGGTTCAACGAGATCCGTCTTATTTAAAGCCATTAAAATCGGGCGTTCACCAGGCAATCCATCGATCAATCCAGCCACCAAACGGTCTTCCTCGGATGGCAAGACAGATGCATCAACGGTAAACAGGATCACATCGATACCCTGGATCGCATCTTTCGCTTCCTGGTTAAGGTAATGACCGAGCCTATGAAGCGGCTGATGAAGACCGGGCGTGTCTATGAAAACGACCTGGGCATTTGGAAGGGTAAGAATCCCCAACTGGCGCCGGCGGGTGGTTTGCGGTCGAGGCGATACGGCTGCCACCTTCTGACCAAGCAGTGCATTCAGAAGGGTTGATTTGCCCACATTGGATCGGCCAATGACTGACACAAAACCAGAACGAAAGTTTGTCATAGGTTAACAAGAAGAGGCTCAAGATACGACACGAACAATTTTCGAGATTTAATTTGACGCCTTCGGCTTGGGCTGATAATTAATGACCAGCAAGCTCAAAATGATCAAAACCGATCCCATCAAGAGCTGCCAGGACAAATGCTCGTCAAGGAAGAGCACACCCAGGATCACGCCTCCAAGTGGAAAAATATAGGTTACCGCTGTGGCGCGGGTCGGTCCGATTTCATGAATGAGGTAATAGAACATGATGAATGCGAGGCCTGAGCCAAGGATACCCAACCATAAAACAGCGACCCAGGTAAGGGGCAACACCGGAACCTTAAAAGGTTTTTCAAATACTGGCCCGAGTAACCACATGAACAAAGCTGCAGTGATAAGCGGTGCAACACCGCGTGCCAATCCGGCTACGTGTTGGGTGGCTTTACGTGCATATACCGCACTGCCAGCATAAAAAAGTGCTGCCAGAACGACCGCAGCCTGGCCCAGGATCGAGTTTTGAGCATTGCCGATCAAATCCTCGCTCATCAAAACCACCACACCGGAGAAGCCGATCAATAATCCCACGACCTTGGGGACCGTCATCTTGTCGTCGTGCAGCCAGTAATGGGCGATGAGGATGGTAAAAAGCGGCACGGTGGCATTCAAAATTGAAGCCACCGCAGAATCGATGGATTGTTCCCCCCATGAAATAAAAAAGATCGGGATAGCCAGGCTGGTTGGACCCAGGATGGCAAAGTCACGCCAGGTCCTTGAATCGCGCGGCCATTCGGTTTTATTAATGACTGCAATGGCAACACCCGCCAGCGCTCCAAATAACATGCGGAATGCCACAAGAGCCATGGGACCAATTTCCTGTACACCGATCTTGATCCAGAGGAACGACGAGCTCCAAATTATTCCCAACAAAATGAAAACGACCCAATGTTTTGATTTCATATTTACCTGTAAACAAGTTGGAAAATTACGACAGAGTCCAATGACTAAATTGGCCGCCTGCAAAAAAAACCGCAGGTTCACAAAGCTATTAAAGGTATCAAATCAAACTCTTATTATTAGAACAAGTGTACCACAACATAGATTGCGGATTTTAAAATTGCCTCACTCTGTTTAGCTATGATCCAGAATACGGGACCGACCTGGATCATACCTTTTCGTCAAGTTAGTAAAGCGCCTTCCATTTTTAAAAGCCATTCTTTGGTTTGCAATCCTTGACCACCACCGTAACCATGTAATCCACCGTCCCTGCCGATCACGCGATGACATGGGATCACGAGCGGCATTGGGTTGACAGCCTGGGCACGCCCAACCGCCCTCGAGAAATGCTCATTGCCTAATTGCTTAGCGATTTCACCATAGGTTCTTGTTTGACCATACGGGATTCGATATGTAATCAGCAAAACCCGGCGTTGAAATTCACGCATATAAGACCAATCGATCGGGAAGGTGAATCTCCTCCGTTTTCGCGAAAAATATTCGCTCAATTCTTCAGCGAATCGATTCGTGATCGATCTATTGGAAGTAACCGAATGTGAAAAGCGTTGCAAATAGTTATCAAATTCGTTATGTGCGTTCTTCCACTCCACGGCAACCAAACCTTTATCGGATGCAGCGAGGAGTAGATCACCCACAGGTGTGTTATCAAGTTCTCCTGTGTAAATTGGGGTTGTCAGCGTGCTCGCATGTGTTTTTCTGGTCATAAATGAGGTATTTTGGTTTACAAGTTTGAAAGAAGGCGGTTAATCGTAGGGTAAACGTCGATTTCCCGTCAAGTAGCGCTGAAGCAAGCATGATAAATTATAGCCGTTAGGTGATTTCTCTTCTCCTCCTTTCCAAAGAGAGCCGCGGTCGGCGTCCGCGGCTCTCGCAATTTAAATTATAGCCGGCAGTATAATCCGAGGACAAATCATTAAGAGGTAATCATGCGTGTCCAGATCACACTGATCGGCCTGGGTCAAATCGGCGTTTCAATCGGATTGGCTTTGCGGGATTATAAGGATACTATCGAGCGGGTGGGGAATGACATAAAAACAGAAAACGAACGGGAAGCCCATAAGAAAGACGCGATCGATAAAGAAGTTCACAATCTCCTGGAGGCGGTCCGGACATCACGATTGATCGTCTTGAGCCTGCCGCTCAAACAGGTTCAGGAGACCCTGGAAATTATTTCACACGACCTTAAAGCCGGGACGGTCATCCTGGACACCGCTCCGATAAAAAATGAAACGATCCAGCTGTTCAAAAACCGGCTGCCGGAGGGATGTTATCACATAGGTTTGGTACCCGCGTTGAACCCCGCCCATCTGCACTCTACCGAATTGGGCATCGCTTCTGCAAGAGGCGATCTTTTTAACAAATCTGTTTTCATCGTGGATGTTCCTGTCGGTGTCCCAGAGAATGCGGTGACACTTGCCTGCGATTTTGTAAAATTATTGGGTGCGAGTCCAATGCTCGCGGATCCAATCGAATCCGACGGGATCATGACCTCGATCCATATCCTGCCGCAGCTTGCAGGAGCTGCCCTGTTGAACGCGACGGTCGACCAGCCAGGGTGGTTGGAAGGTCGAAAAATGGCCGGGAGACCGTATGCAAGTGTGTCAAGCGGGCTGGCTTATCATGACGATATCGAATCGCTACGAATGGCAGTGATGAAGAATCGATCGAACACCGTGCACGCCCTGGATATACTCATCGCCGGGTTAAAAGGAATGCGGGATGAAATTGAACAGGGAGATGAAACCAGTGTAGGAGAACGCTTGGAAGCTGCCCTGCAAGGACACAAGCGCTGGTTAAAAGAAAGGTATGAAGCAGATTGGCATGGTCCATCTACTAAACCAGTGGATATTCCATCTTTTACCGAAAGACTGTTTGGTACTGGTTTGGTAAAACCCAAGCAGCTCTAGAAGCTGGTGGATGATGAGGATCACTACTGGTATTTAGGGAAGTCCAATAACCTTGATGAATGGACTTCTCCAATGAAAGAGAGCTATTGTTACATCCTGGAATGTGCCGACGGTACTTTCTACACGGGGTGGACGCATGATCCAACCGAGCGTTTAAAAATGCATAACGCAGGCAGGGGTGCACGATATACGCGCAACCGCCTACCGGTAACCCTGGTCTATATTGAATACCACGCAGACCGGAGTGCCGCGATGCGCAGGGAAAAATATATAAAGAATTTACCTCGTTCTAAGAAGTTATTATTGATCGAGAGAACCGAGAAGTAGTTAATCCGTAAACAGGGGAAGATGACCCAGGGAATGGATATGCATCCATTTTGCCCGGTCGCCTTCGGTTAGGATGGCCGCTTCGGCTGCCACCACGGCACCCGCCTTGTCGAGGATCATCCGCATGCCTTGAAGGGTTGAGCCGGTACTGATGACGTCATCCAGGATTACAGCCCGGCGACCTTTGAGCATCTCAATATCCTTCTCATCGAGGAAGAGAGCCTGAGGCTGTCCCGTGGTTATGGACAATGTCTCTGCCTTGAGAGCATCGCCCATGTAAGGTTTGTACATCTTGCGCAGGATGATGTAGGGTTTACCTGTCTCAACCGACAAGGCATAGGCCAGGGGGATGGATTTGGCCTCAGCAGTAACTAGTACATCAAACTCCACCGCCTTGATTTTTTTTGCCAGTTCTTTTGCGCAGGCCTGTACTAACTCTGTATCCCCCAGGATATTCAGGATTGCGATGCGTAACCCGGGTTTAATTTCGAACAAACGTAAATCCCGTTTAAGTCCGGCGATCTCGATGGCATATGCTTCGCGCTTGGACATGGTTTCCCTCCAAAACAGGCATTCGACCATGGTCGAGTCTATCACAAGTCCACCAGACAATTCCCAGCGGTATAATTCCGTCCATCATTCGCCAAAGGAACCGCGTGAATTATCTGTAATGCTGATTGATTTGCGGTTGAACGATCAATTGCGGTTGCGTAAACCTCACCCGTGTGGATCGTACGAATGGAAGGTCGTCCGCCTGGGGGCGGATATTCGATTGGAGTGCAAAGGATGCGGAAGGCGAGTAATGCTCACCCGCCGGGAATTATCGCGGCGGATGAAATCCAACCTGACCAAACATGATGGCGAAGAAGCAACGGATTAAGAAACCTCATATTGTTTTTTATTTCTCCGACACAGGCGGTGGTCATCGATCTGCAGCGGAAGCGATCATCGAAGCCCTGCAATTGGAATACCCCAAAAGAGTTACCACAGAAATGGTGGATGCATTTAAGAATTATGCACCCTTCCCATTTAATAAATCACCGGACTTATATCCAACCATGGTGAAAGCCCCGAGATTATATGAAGCATCATTCCGGGTGACAGATGGAAGATCCAGGATAAGGGTGTTACAAGCATCCGTTTGGCCTTATGTACGACGGAATGTCAAAGCGATGGTCCGAAACCATCCCGCCGACCTGATCGTCACGGTCCATCCGTTTGCGAATTCCTTCGTCCTCAAAGCACTCGGGAAGGAAAAACCACCCTTTTTCACCGTAGTGACGGATATCATCACGACGCATGCCCTGTGGTTTGACAGCCGCGCCGACCGGATTTTCGTCCCCTCTGAGGAAGCCCGTGCTCGAGGTCGTGAGTTCGGGCTGTCACCCTCCAAATTTGCCGTGGTTGGATTTCCTGTGGCAGACCGCTACTGCGTCCCTGCCGGAAACAAACGCCGCCTGCGAAAAAAATATCACTGGCCGCTCGATGAGGTGATCGTCCTGGTCGTCGGCGGCGCGGAAGGGATGGGACCCCTCGCCAAGACGGTCCGAGCGATAGATGAATCCGGTTTGAATGTTGGACAAGTTATCATTACCGGAAAGAACCAAAAATTAAAGACTACCCTGGAAAAACGGCAGTGGGAAAATCCAACCTTGATCTATGGATACACCCAGGCGATGCCTGATTTTATGAGAGCAGCCGATTTCCTGGTTACCAAATCCGGTGCAGCCACGATCACAGAGGGATTGAACGCGAATATTCCCATGATCTTGTATGCCAAACTTCCTGGCCAGGAGGAAGGGAATGTCACCTTCGTAGAGCAGGTAGGCGCGGGTGTGTATGCACCTACTCCCCAACTGGTGGTCCGAGCGCTTACCCGCTGGATCACCCGTCCTGCTGAACGCCAGCAAGTCATTGAAAACGCACGCCGCGCTTCGAAGCCGATGTCGGCTCGAAAGATCGCAAAGGCGATCGGCGTTGCGTTGGGATTGAGCTCAACGCGGTAGCACATCTTGTAACCAAAGGAGAGTCTCGACTTCCCAAAGCACTCCAACCGGACAGTTCTCCGAACTCGAAAGTCATAATAAAATAATTACCATCGTTTTGGGATGCTCCCTCCGACGCGAAGGTTGATGGCATGCTGCCCTGATATAATTCTTTAAATGCCTATTCTGGATGCGCATACGCTCGAATTCTTCAGCCGCAGTCCGGAACAAACACGGCGGGTAGGAATGCGCCTTGGTGAACACCTCGAAGCAGGTGATTTTATTTGTTTGCAAGGTGAACTGGGTGCGGGTAAGACTACGCTGGCACAAGGATTAGCGCAAGGTTGGGGAACAATGGATTCGGTGTCGAGCCCCACTTTCATACTGGTCAACGTGTACCAACGCGTCGACGGCGGAAGACTTTTTCATCTTGACGCCTATCGATTAGAGTCCGTAAAAGAAGCTGAGGAGCTCGATATCGATATGATGATCCTTGATGGACCGGTGCTCCTTGAATGGCCGGAGAGATTTAAAACATTGATCCCATCCGAACGAATGTGGATCAACCTTGACCATATCGACGAGGAACAGCGCAAAATGCGATTCGAAGCCAGGGGAGACCGATATGATCAACTGTTGTCCGATCTGCGGCGAGCGGCGTTCGGAGGCAATTGATGCTTCTCGCGGTAGATACATCCACGTCACTGGTTGGAATAGCATTGTACGATGGCGAGAGAGTCCTGGCTGAACAAAGCTGGGTAAGCCAGCAGAATCACACCATCGAGCTCGCACCCGCCCTCGCTGAGCTTTTCAGACGGTGCGGAAGGCTGATTGAAGATGTGGAGGCACTTGGGATTGCCACAGGGCCTGGATCGTTCACAAGCCTTAGGGTAGGGTTGGCACTGGTCAAAGGTATAGCACTGGCGAGACACCTGCCGGTAGTAGGAATTCCAACATTGGATATCATCGCCGCGGCTCAGCCTGCCTCGAAATTCCAACTTTCGATTGTCATCCAGGCAGGACGGAGTAGGCTGGCCGTAGGATGGTATAAAAACACGAAAAACGGATGGCTACCTACTGAACCCTTCTCTACGATGACCGCGGATGAACTGGCAATTCAAATTGACAAACCGACTCTTGTCGCCGGTGAATTGTCACCGTCTGATCGCCAGCGATTAATGCGCAAATATGCCAACGTGATCCTGGCATCCCCAGCAAATTCGGTACGCCGACCCCGCGTGCTCGCGGAGCTGGCTTGGAAGAGCTGGCAAAGCGGTAACACCAATCCGATCGCATCCCTCGCGCCAATCTACCTTCACTCCGGCGAGCCTATTGCGGCATGAATGCGATCATCCGCAGAATGAAAATAGAGGACCTCAAGCAGGTCATCGAAATCGACCACTCCTCCTTCAGCCTACCCTGGCCGGAAAGATCTTTTCGCTTCGAGATCGCGGAAAATCCGGCAGCCCACTGCTGGGTAACTGAACAAGACGGCGCGGTGGTGTGCTTCCTGGTGTTCTGGTTGATCATCGATGAAGCTCATATCGCAACCCTGGCGACTCGGGCTGATCAACGGCGAAACGGCTTGGGTACCGCCCTGATGTCCCACGCGTTGAAGGAAGCTGCCAGCCAGGGCGCCCAGAGCGCCTATCTGGAAGTGCGGGCGGGAAATTTAATCGCCCAGGAGATGTATCTGAAGATGGGATTTGTCGAATCCGATCGACGCTCAAGATATTATAAAGACAATGGTGAGGATGCCATCCTGATGACGCTTAAAAGACTTCAATCGGTAAGCGAATACCGGCTGCGGAATGGAGAAAAGCCATGATGGCAATTGAGGAATTATCCGGAATAGCAGCGGAAGTCTCCGTGTGTACGAAATGTACGTTGCATCATTCGCGTAAAAACGCGGTGCCTGGAGAAGGACCTGAACAAGCCGAGATCATGTTCATCGGTGAGGGGCCGGGTTTCCATGAAAACGAACAAGGCCGCCCCTTTGTTGGCGCTGCAGGCCAGTTTCTCGATCAGTTGCTAACCCAAGCGGGATTAAAGAGATCGAACGTGTGGATCACAAATATCGTCAAGTGCCGCCCGCCTGCCAATCGCGATCCGTTACCTGAGGAAATCAGTGCTTGCAATCTTTACCTCGAAAGACAGATCAAAGCGATCGATCCCAAGATTATCATCTCTCTTGGCCGATTATCCATGGCTAACTACTTGCCCCGCGCAAAAATCGGCTCGGTTCACGGTCAAATGCACAAGGTTGGAGGACGGTTTTTTATCCCCATGTATCACCCGGCAGCTGCGCTCCATCAAGCTTCTATCAAACCGGTCATCCTGGCTGATTTTGCCCGGCTGCCGGAATTATTGAAGGTCGCCCGAAGTGAATTGAAAAACTCCGGCGAAACCGATTCATCCAAGCATGCAACAGGAAACCAGCCGAACGATCTCGAAGACGAACCCAAACAGTTGAATTTATTCTAACCATTGAGGCAGAATGTCGATAAAGGAAGACCTGATCAAGAAATTCAAGAATAAGGCCGCTCGTGTAGGAGTGGTCGGTCTTGGATATGTCGGACTGCCTCTGGCGGTTGTATTTGCGGAAGCAGGTTTCAAGGTCACCGGTATTGATCCGGATAAACACAAAATCGAAAAAATTAACCGTGGCGAATCTTACATACCAGACGTATCCACGGAAGTAGTCGCAAAATTAGTCAAACAGGGCGCACTGACCGCATCGGTCGATCCATTGATCCTGAAGACCATGGATGCAGTAAGCATCTGCGTGCCAACACCCTTACGGCAGACCGGAGATCCGGATATGTCCTATATCCTTGCCGCTACGAATGATCTGGTGAAGACCCTGCATTCCGGAATGGTTATCGTCCTCCAATCCACGACCTATCCGGGTACAACCCGGGAGGTGTTATTGCCCAAATTAAATCAGGATCAGGCCATGCAGGTGGGGAAGGATTGGTTCCTGGCATTTTCCCCCGAGCGCGTCGATCCAGGTCGTGAGGATTGGAACACCTATAACACACCGAAGGTGATAGGCGGAATAACATCCGATTGTACGGAAGTTGCCAGCGCCTGGTATTCAGAGGCGATCCAGACCATTGTCCCTGTATCGTCTGCCGAGGCGGCTGAAATGGCAAAATTACTCGAAAATACCTTCCGAATGATCAACATCGGCCTGGTGAATGAAATGGCCATCATGTGCGAACGGCTGCATGTGGACGTTTGGGAGGTCATCGAGGCGGCGGCCACCAAACCCTTCGGCTTTATGAAATTTACTCCCGGACCCGGATTGGGAGGACATTGCATTCCCATCGATCCTTTATATCTTTCATGGAAAATGAAATCGTTCAATTACAATGCACGGTTCATCGAGCTAGCCTCTGAGATCAACACCAACATGCCGAGATATGTGGTCAACCGGATCATGGAAGCGATGAACCAGAGAGGAATTCTGCTCAAGAATGCAAACGTGCTTGTCCTGGGTGCCGCTTATAAACCCGACATCGACGACGTGCGCGAATCACCAACCCTGGACATTATCGGCCTCCTGCGTGAACGAGGAGCAGTGGTTACCTATCACGATCCTTATATACCTCATATCCATCACGAGGTGGACGGCTGGCAAATGGACAGTGTCCAGGATTTAATGAAGTCGATCAAGGATGCGGATGCCGTGGTCATCGCGACCAACCATAAATTTTATGATTATGAGGCAATCCTAAAATCAGCCCGATTTATCTTCGATACCCGAAATGCCCTAGGTTTCGGTTCGAAACAATTTGAAAAAGTAACTCGGTTGTAGGAATGACCTCATATCTAATTTCCGGTGCTGCAGGTGCTATCGGTTATCGCGTTGCTGAAACCCTGCTCCAGAATGGAGCTGAGGTACTCGGTTTGGATAACTTGAACGACGCGTACGACGTTCGGATGAAGGAATACCGGCTGAGGATCCTGCAGGGACATCAAAATTTTAAATTCATAAAGGTTGACATCACAGACACAGAAGCCATCCTTGGTGCGAACTCATCTATCCGTAATCAATCCTATGAAGCCATTATCAATCTGGCCGCGCGCGCAGGCGTACGCAGCAGCGTCGATCATCCACGGATGTTCATTGAAACGAATGTGCTCGGAACAAATAACCTGCTGGAATTATGTCGGCAGACGAACACCCGAAAATTCCTGTTCGCGTCCACTTCCAGCATTTATGGCGCCAACCCTCCTTATCCAACACCCGAGACCGCAGACAGCAGCCAACCCTTGCAGCCCTATTCGGCAAGCAAAAAAGGCGCCGAGGTGCTGTGTCATTCATATCATTACCTTTATGACCTGGACATCAGCATCCTCCGATATTTCACGGTTTATGGACCGGCCGGCAGGCCTGACCTTGCCCATTTCCGTTTTACCCAGTGGATCATTGAAGGCCGTCCGGTTCGGGTAAATGGAAATGGAGAACAATCGCGAGGTTTCACCTATGTCGATGATATCGTCAATGGAACCATTCAAGCTTTAAACCCGACCGGATACGAGATCATCAATCTGGGAGGGCACGAAGTGATCAGAATTAATGACTTAATCCATCTTATCGAAGAACTGACTGGAAAAAAAGCAATCGTCGAGTACGGACCCATTCATCGCGCGGATATGCTTACCAACTGGGCGGATGTGACCAAGGCAGGCAAGTTACTTGGATGGAAGCCCCAAGTTGATATGACGGAGGGCGTTCGAAGATTGGTCGATTGGTATAAGGTGGAACGTGAATGGGCAAGCCAAATCAAAACTGACCATTAATCAATAGTTCTAAATAAACATCAAGAATGTCCTTCCTGGATGAAATGATAAGAGGGTTGCGCACTGACAGCCTTTTCCGACGCGTGTTGGGTTCGAGCAGCGTGTTATTTAGCAGCAACACCATCAGCCTGGGATTGAGCGTGCTTCAGAGTATCCTGGCCGGCCGGTTACTGGGTGCAGCTGGATTTGGCCTGGTCGGGATCGTGATGGCATACAGCTCGACCGTGAACGGCCTATTCTCCTTCCGAATGAGCGAGTTGGTTGTGCGATATGCAGGAGAACAACTTGAAAGAGGCGAGAACGACAGGGTTACGTCTTTGGTGAAGATCGCCGCACTAGGTGAAGCCAGCGTATCGGTAATTGCCTTCCTGTTCGTTCTGTTGACATCCGGTTTGGCAGCTGCTTACTTATCCAAGTCATCGGATACGGCCTGGCTCTTCATGGTTTATGCTGTTGGACTGCTAGCAAATTTCAACACGGAGACATCCACGGGAGTCCTCCAGATCCTGGGCCGAATAAAAATGCAAGGTGTAGTCCATCTGATCCAGAGCGTGATCACGGCCTTGGTGATCCTTTATGCTTTTATCTTTCAAGGAAATTTGTATCTGGTTTTGGCTGCCTACGTTGCCGGAAAAATCATCCAGGGGTTCGGATTGTTTGTCATCGCCTGGTATTCCCTGACCCAAAGGATAGGTGCCGGATGGTGGAAAAGTGCTATTGGTGAAGTTCCAAATTTAAAGGAACTGATGCGCTTTGGTCTGAGCTCCAACTTGAGTGCGACGGTGATACTTATTTTTCGGGAAAGCGAAATCCTGTGGGTGGGATTTTTTCTCAACCAAGAGGCGGCAGGCATTTTCAAAGCTGCCTATTCGATCGTCAACCTGCTTTCCGTTCCCGCCAACCCGCTCATTCTATCCACATACCCGGAAATCAACAGCCTGGTCGTAATGAAATCCTGGAGACGTCTGCTCGATTTTCTAAGGAAGATCACAAGTTTGTCGGCACTTTACAACCTGCTCATCGCAGCTGGATTTATCATGTTCGGTCGCTGGCTGCTGTCCATTTACGGTGAGCAGTACACAGCCGGATATTCCGCATTACTAGCGATGTTGGCTGGTCTCGTCTTCAATTACATTTTCTTTTGGAACCGGCCGCTGCTTCTAGCTCTTGGGAAACCGGAATATCCTTTAAAAGCCACCCTGGCAGCTGGTCTTTTCAAATCTCTAATGGCCTTTGCGTTCGTACCGCGATATGGAATTGCTGCAGAGGCTGCGTTGTTATCCTGTTATTACATATTTTCTGTGGGTGCAATAGTCATGCGTGGCAGGCAGGAAATCCGATCACAACTCAGCCTTGAATCGAACAACAACAAGGCGGCCGATCAGCTCGGATAGCAGATGGTATTAGGTATTTCAGAAATCCGGAAAGCCCCGGTCAATTGAAAATGCGTATAGCGGCGATCAGCAATTCCCGGATACCATCGACAACCGCGAACTCGATTGAAGCGATGAAAGCCTGCCAGGGATTGACGGACCTCGGTCACGAGGTGAAAATCTTTGCACCCATGGAAGTTTTGGACACCAATGTTTCGCACCTGAAGGATTACTACGGGCTTCGCACCAAACCCGATATTGAATGGCTACCATCGCACCCAGCATTAAAGAGACTTGACTTCGTGCTGCATGCTCATTCACGGGCACGAAAATATGGGGCAGAGATCATTTACACCTGGCTGCCTCAATCTGCGGTTCTCGCTCTGCAAACCGGATATCCCACTGTGCTCGAAATGCACGCGGATGTTAGCGGCCAATTTGGTCGTTGGTGGTTAAGAAGATTTTTTAACTCCCCCGGCAAGAAACGGATGACGGTGACAACCCAGGCTCTTCGGAATACTCTGGAAAGCTCAACAAGATTACTTTTCCCTGCGGGAGAAGCGATTATCATGCCAAACGGTGTGGATCTGGCAGAGTATGCAAACCTTCCCACTCCGCCACAGGCACGCCATTTATTGAGCCTTGAAGAAAGGTTGACCGTCGGTTTCACAGGGCACATCTATCCGGGGAGAGGGGCCGAATTGCTTTTCGAATTAGCCAGGCGATTTCCCGAGACCAATTTCCTATGGGTGGGAGGAAATCCTGAGACAATCGAAAGCTGGCGGGAAAAAGTAGCAACAGCCAGCCTTAAAAACGTGACCCTTACAGGATTCGTCGAACACAACCGCGTTCCGCTTTACCAGGCTGCGGCGGAAGTACTGCTTATGCCTTACGGACAATCCGTATCAGCCAGCAGCGGACAAGAGATCGCAGGTGTGATCAATCCGATGAAGATGTTCGAATACATGGCTGCTGGTAGAGCGATCGTTTCTGCAGACCTACCATCGATCCGTGAAATTCTTAGTGAAGAGAGCGCTGTATTTTGCAAACCAAACGACCTGGAAGAGTGGACAAGCTCCCTCCGGTCTTTATTGAAGGACGAGCGACGCCGCCTCTCACTTGGCACCAGTGCAAATCGGGATGCGGAAAAATACAGCTGGAACTCCAGAGCTGAACGAATACTCGAGGGATGGGCGTGATACTGAAAAAATGGATATCACCCACGGATGCGGTGCTTTGCCTTTCAGGCTCGATTGTTTTCGGAGCCATCCTGGCATTCCTTCAACCGGGAAATAAGTTAATCGGCGTAGCAGCCTTCAGCTCGTTTCTACTTGTAAGTTCATTGCTCATGATCGCAGCCGCCCGCTGGTCCACTGGTGGAAAAATAATCCTGTGGATGATATTTCTTGCCTTTGGTCTCCGACTTGCCGGTGGTGTATTGCTTTATATACTTTTACCTGTAGACGGATATGCTGATCCGGACGACAGAGCGGGATTTGTTTATACAGACGCACATCGGCGTGATGATCAAGCCTGGCAAGTGGCAGAGTCCGATCGACCGATCCTGGACGCGTTTAGCAGGAAATACGCGGCTGATCAATATGGCGGTTTGCTTGCCTTTTACAGCTTTTTGTTTCGAATATTTTCACCGGATGCCCATCGGTCCTTACTGCTCCTCATCCCATCGGCAGGGATTGCTGCACTGGGTCTGCCTTTTTTATGGCGAACCACATCACTGCTTTGGGGAGAACAGATCGCCGTAACCGCAGGATGGATTTACGTTTTATATCCCGAGAGCGTCCTGCTAGGCGGAGCGGCGATGCGAGAACCTTACTTGATAACGTTGGGTGTTTTTGCTCTGGCTGGTTTTGTCATGATCCTCTATGAAAAAAAACGAAACGGTTGGATCTTACTTGGGGTAGGATTTACAGGTTTCTTGTTAATTTCACCAGTAGCCGCCCTCTATATGATCCTCCTATTTGGGGGTTGGTATTCATTGCGAATGGGCCGCGATCGACCGCCATGGTGGCTCTTAGCGCTGATCGTTTTGGTTTTTATCGCAAGCCTCTCCATCTTATCTGCAGCATTAAACCGGCAGGGACAATTTGAAGGGTCATCTCCAGTCGGTATTGTTTTCGAGTTCCTGCGAAGTGCGGTGAGTTGGGATGTTTATCAACTGGAGCGAAGTTCGGGCTGGATCCAGAAATTATTCGATGAGATGCCCGGTTGGATGCAACTGCCGTTCGTCGTCATCTATGGGATTTTTCAACCGGTTTTGCCAGCTGCCCTGGTTGAACCAACAACACTTACATGGCGGACCATCGGTATCCTGAGAGCCGCAGGCTGGTACGCACTTTTGCCATTGCTTGTACTATCCAGTTTTGGCTTTTATTCCTTTAAAGAACCGAGGGATCGGTGGGTGGGGTTGTGGTTATGTTTACTGGTCTGGCTTTGGATTATCCTGGCAGCGTTACGCGGCGGCGGTGATCAATGGGATAATCCCCGCTACCGCGCCATCCTTTTGCTATGGCAGGCGATCTTAGCTGCAAGTGCATGGCATTGGTCTTTGAATGGAAGGAAACCCTGGTTTTTAAGGGTGATTGCTATGGAGGGTATATTCCTGATCGTATTCGGACAATGGTATATCAGTCGTTATATGCAGATCGATTGGAGGATGGATTTTGCGACTATGGTTGGGATCATTTTGGCTTGCTGGGCACTCATAGGGATCAGTGGGTGGTTCATTGATAGGCGTCGCTTGACAGGGCAGGATCAGAGTTTATAATTCAATGACTGAATTTTGAATTAGGAGAAATTATGCCCACTGCACTGGTTACCGGGATCACAGGTCAGGATGGTTCCTATCTGGCAGAATTATTACTAGCCAAAGGTTATAAGGTTATCGGAGTGGCAAGGAGATCGAGCACCGTAACCTCTGAAAGGATCATGCATCTACTGGATGACATTACCATCGTCCAGGGTGATCTTCACGACCAGGGATCCCTGCTATCCTTCCTGGAAGAATATAATCCGGACGAAGTATATAATCTGGCCGCCCAATCCTTTGTCCCAACCTCCTGGAACCAACCGGCGCTCACAGGAGATGTGACCGCTCTTGGGGTGACCCGGCTGCTGGAAGCAATCCGTTTCGTCAATCCCAAAATTAAAATGTATCAGGCATCTTCCAGCGAGATGTTTGGCAAAGTTGTCGAAGTACCACAAACTGAGGCTACACCTTTTTATCCACGCAGTCCTTATGGAGTGGCCAAGGTCTACGGACATTGGATCACTGTTAATTATCGGGAATCGTTTAATATCTTCGCCGTGTCCGGGATCCTCTTCAATCACGAATCACCCAGACGCGGTCTCGAGTTTGTCACACGGAAAATTTCAGATGGAGTTGCAAAGATCAAACTCGGTCTCTCCAAGGACCTCCACCTCGGCAACCTGGAGGCGCGACGGGATTGGGGATTTGCCGGAGATTATGTCCAGGCGATGTGGTTGATGATGCAGCAGGATCATCCGGATAATTATGTCGTAGGCACGGGAGAGACGCATTCCGTGCGTGAATTTTGCGAGATCGCTTTCGGATATGTAGGGCTGGATTACAAGGATCACGTGGTGAAGGATGATCGATTTTTCCGCCCGGCTGAGGTGGACCTCCTTGTGTCTGATCCATCGAAGGCTCATTCGCAATTGGGATGGAAACCATCGATGAAATTCCCAGACCTCGTGAAAATGATGGTTGACTCAGACCTTGCTCATTACAAAGGTGAGAAAGCTATAACCCCCCGCAGAGTGTATGGATAATTCCACCTGGTGGGAGAGGTTTAAAAAGTTCGTCTGGCGACCGGAATCATTAGCGATCCTGGGAGTTGGGGTTTATCTGATCCAGGCATTCAACTTTGCCCATACGACCATACCAAGTCTGGATGAAGGAGCCTATTTATATAAAGGCTGGTTATTTGCGGAGGGAACTTATACTCCCTTCCAGCCTTACGGCGTCCTGACGAACAAGATGCCGCTTTCGTTCCTTATTCCCGGGCATGTACAAAAGATATTTGGTCCCGGATTAGGAACAGGTAGATACCTGGCGATCTTTGAAGGCGTCCTCATCCTGGTCGCTCTCTGGCTCGTCGTGCGACGGAAGAGCAATCGCTGCCTCGCGGCAGGAACGGTCTGGGTGCTGGCTTTGAGTCCAGCCGTAATCAAATATTACAGCGTTGCTGCAAGCCAGTCATTGACAGCCTGTCTCCTGGCATGGACACTGGCGTTATGCATTGGTCAGAATCGTCCAATCTGGCAATTAGTTCTCAGCTCAGCGATAGCCAGCCTGACGATCCTGACGCGTCAGAATTTGGTCTTTGTCTTGCCGATCCTCCTCGGTTATATCCTCTGGGAGCATGGTTGGAAGAAAGCCAGTTGGTCTGCGCTATCCGGATTAGGTATTTTATTGCTAGGTCATTTGATCTTTTGGCCTGGAATACTAGAGATTTGGGCACCGTGGATTCCGTCCAACCTCGCCCCACAACTAGCCTCATTCATGCCTACCGGACCGAGCTCAGGTGGATGGAATCCATCCGTCAACCTGACAAACCGGATCGTCTCTGCATTCCAAGGACTGAGGATCCATTTTGTTGCGCTGGCGGGAAGTATTATCACTATATTTTTCCTGTATCGATGGAAGAATTGGAATTTAATCTCTGCTTACAAGACAGTGATATTTCTTGCTGTTTTGTTTTTTTCTCTTCTATACATCCACTCATGGGCTTCCTTGGATGATGATTACTGCGTGTACTGTTTCACGCCTTATCTCGCCTTTTTTAATGTCGCTGGTGTTTTACTGATCATTTTCTCTCTTCAAGCATTCGAAAAACGTGTCCATCCAGTGATTTATTTTATTATCGGTGGGTTGATCTTGTTCATGTTTACAGGGATGGGTTATTCCCTGTTTGAGGAGATTGGTAATTGGTCAGCAGCACTGCCGGTGCCTCGCATCCGCGGCGGTGAGTTTCAGGGAGGATTTACTACAGCCGGGGAATTCTTATTCAATAAATACAATCTGGAAATCAAGCTCGCAAAAAAATATACCTCTGGCGCAGTTGGTGCTCTGGCAGGGTTGTTATTTTTCATAGCTGTTTATCTGGCAAGCAAGATACGCAGGCAGGATTTCGGACGGGTCATGCTTTTCTCCTTCCTGGCTACAGGTCTATTTATGTCGCCATTGCTGGCTGGAAATCTTGGCGCCCCGGATTGCGAAGGTGATATTATCAAGGCTAACGAACTGGTTGGGACGGACCTAGCCCGAGCCATTCAACCTGACAAGAAAACGTATTGGGATGGCGGATTGTCGGTCGTACCTCTCCTCTATGCACCGCAAATTCGTATCTATGCGCCGCAGATCAATGATGGTTATTCCTACCGGGAAGGCCCAAATTCAGATTCCTTTCTCCGATTCGGTTTATGGAATGGTGCTCTAGATCAACAGTGGAGAAGTGAGGCTGATTATTTCATCATTGAAGAATGGCGGTATATGGATTGGAAACCATTCCTAAAACCGGATCTATTTGAGGAACTTCCACGAACAAGCACAAGCACCTCCTGCCTGAAAGGCACACGCTTGAGAATATTTAAAAGAATTCAATGAATCTTTCAATTATCATTCCTGTCTATAACGAAAAGGATAACCTCAAGCCTTTATACGCGGCCCTCGTGGAGACGCTTAATCCCATGAAAGATCCATGGGAGATCATTTTTGTTGACGACGGCAGTCGGGATGATAGTCTTCAGATGCTTCGGGGGCTGGCAGAATCAGATACTGAGCACACCAGGGTGATTTCATTCAGGAGGAATTTTGGGCAGACTGCAGCGATCGCCGCCGGGATTGATTTCTCGAAGGGAGACACGATCGTCCTGATGGATGCAGACCTGCAAAACGATCCCGAGGATATCCCCAAGTTACTCTCAAAGCTAGATGAAGGTTATGACCTGGTTTCTGGTTGGCGCAAGGATCGGAGGGATAACGCGATCACGCGGAACCTGCCTTCCGCGATTGCAAATTGGGTGATCTCGACTACCACGGGTGTTCACCTTCATGACTACGGTTGTACTTTAAAAGCTTACAAAAGGGATGCGTTGGAAGGGTTTCGTCTTTACGGTGAAATGCACCGGTTTATTCCCGTATTTGCCCATTCGATCGGGTCACGCATCACTGAAATACCCGTGAGTCATCATGTGCGGAAATTTGGGAAAACAAATTATGGTCTCGAACGCACATTAAAAGTGGTCCTGGACTTATTCACTGTGATCTTCCTGCTCAATTACACATCCAAACCGATCCGACTATTCGGAGGTACCGGCTTGCTCTTGATGATCACCAGCGCCCTAATCATGGGCTGGTTATTAATCAGACGAGTGTTTTTCCTGGTGAGTGTTTTAGGATCTCCATTTTTTCAATTGGGTGTCATGTTTTTTATCCTTGGATTTCAATCCGTACTTATGGGCATGATCGCCGAGCTCTTGGTGCGGACGTACTACGAATCCCAGCAAAAACCCGCATACACCATACGTGAGAAGTTGGGATTTGATCAAAAGCCGGATCTGAACAAATGAAAGTTTTCGTAATCGTGCATGAATTCCCACCTATCGGAGGCGGGGGTGGGCGCGCGGCGTATGATATTTGTAAGGGTCTCGTCGAACGGGGTCATCAAGTTACGGTGCTGACTTCCCGGATGAAAGGCTTGTCAGCCTACGATACGATTTCGGGTGTGCAAGTTATCCGGTTGTTTACCTTCCGTAGGGAAGCGTATCGAGCATCCCTAGCCTCCATGTTTGTTTATATCCTCGTCGGTATGTTCGCGGGCTATTTTGTCATTCGTAAATTGCAGCCGGATGTGCTCCACTGTCATTTTGCTGTTCCGGCAGGCGCCCTCGGATGGATGCTATCGAGAATGACCGGCATTCCTTATATATTAACAGCTCACCTCGGCGATGTACCAGGCGGAGTACCAGAGAAGACCGACCGATGGTTTCGCTGGATGTACCCCTTTACTCCACCAATTTGGAAAGGGGCTCGAAAGGTTGTCGCTGTTAGCGAATACACACGCAGATTAGCTGCTCGAACCTATCCTGTTCAAATGGAGGTCATACCGAATGGTGTTGAATTAACCCAGTCGGAGCTAATTAATCGAGAGATCCATTTACCGGTGCGGCTGGTATTTGCTGGGCGATTCATGCCTCAAAAAAATCCAATTCAACTGATAAATATCCTATCTGAGCTCAGTGACTTGTCCTGGCGATGTAGTATGGTCGGAGACGGTCCATTGCTAGACGATGTAAAAAAACTGGTCAAGGAAGTCGGATTATCTGAGCGGATTGAATTTCCAGGGTGGGTTACGCCAGAACAGGTTCTTATTTATCTCTCAAAAGCAGATATTCTGGTTATGCCATCCTTGTCTGAAGGTCTGCCGGTAATTGGTGTTCAAGCTTTGGCTCAGGGCCTTGCACTTGTCGTCAGTAAGGTCGGTGGTTTTGTAGACCTTGTGGAGGAGGAAAAAAACGGTTACCTGATTGAGCCAATTGACAAGACCGGTTTTGTGAAATCCTTGCGGTACCTTATCACCAACCCGAACAAACTGGCGCAATTTCAAAATGCGAGCCAAATAAAAGCCCGTAATTATGATTTGGAAAAAGTTGTCAGGCGTTATGAGGGGGTTCTGTTGGGGAGCCAGAAAAACGGCCCCTAATTCACTGCGAAAATCGCACGAAATCGTCGTTAGGACTCCATGAGCAAAGTAGTATGAATTGCAAGGAATAACTACCTTGACAGGCTTTATTTTGTGTGCGAGAATTCAGAAACTGAATGCTCGAACAAATGACCGAAATAAAAGAACACGAATACAAACTTCTGAATGAAATAGCCCAAGATTCCCTTGTCACCCAAGCCAGTTTGTCTAAAGATTTGGGGATCGCAGTGGGAAGCGTAAATTGGTACATTAAAAGGCTTATCCAACGCGGGTGGGTAAAAGTTTCTCACCTTGACCGCACCCGCTTGAAATATGACCTGACACCGGAGGGAATGGTCGTATTCACCCAACGAGCAATCCTATATGCGCGTGACTCTCTTAAAGTGTACGGTGAATTGAGGAAAAAGGCCTCCGTTCTGATTACAGGTTTAACGAAAGAGGGGGTTAAGTCAGTTTATTTGGAAGGCAACGACGAGGCCATGGATATTCTGAGACTAACCTGCATCGAAAATGGCATGGCAATTCATCCTTCACCCAATGGCCTGGTTTTGAAAACCGATGGTCAGAATTATCAAGTTGTAACCAACGGTCATCAACGGCAGGCGAAAACCGATCCGAGAAAACGCAATGGCGCCAAGAATTCATCCAACCGCTGACGTTTCTGATCGGGCTGAGATCGGTGAAGGCACAATCATCTGGCATCAAGCGCAGGTAAGGGAGGATGTCAAAATCGGCCGGGATTGCATTATCGGCAAGGGCGTTTATGTGGACGCAGGAGTTCCGATCGGGGACAACGTCAAGATCCAGAATTATGTATCGGTTTATCACGGAGTCAAAATAGAGGATGGTGTATTTGTCGGTCCGCATGTCTGTTTTACCAACGATTTGAAACCCCGTGCCATCAATCCGGATGATTCCTTGAAAGCAGCCGACGATTGGAGATTGAGTGAAACCCTGGTCGGGCATGGCGCTGCACTGGGTGCAAACTCGACCATCCGCTGCGGCATCACAATTGGAGAGTGGGCCATGGTCGGATCGGGCAGCGTGGTCACGAAGAATGTGCCCGCGCATGGTTTGGTGTATGGAAACCCGGCAAAAATCCATGGTTTTGTTTGTTTCTGCGGAGAGATGCTCCACGAAGAGAAGCGTGACAAGATTATG
>Ga0154778_1147_pt1 | contig 27814 bp, 22 predicted proteins | sample Rifle2008BG16ft_FD_105786 | JGI IMG/M metagenome (GOLD analysis project Ga0154778, IMG submission 105786) | Chloroflexi bacterium RBG_16_51_16 | reverse complement strand
GATCCACCCCGAGGATACCTGCGCGCACCTGATCGATGTAGTAAACCAAGCCATCATCAATTATGCGACTTTTATCTTCAGGTTTGGACATATCATAGCTCTGGCCGTTTCCCAGGGTGACTGTCCCAGACGTCCACACTAACGGCGGTTCATTCGAATCAAACGCCAGCTCATTGCTCACATTGAATGAGAAGACGTGATCCAAGCGAGCATCCCGCTCAATTAATTCGCTGACAAAATCGCGATAAAAGCGCCGGCTGGCTTCAACGCCTGAAGCGGATAAATGCACCGCATTACTGGAATCAAACGCCTCACAGCATTCTCTGGCGATGATTTGGTTATAGGGATCCGAATCAGCAATCCAATCGGTGACGAAAATGACGAACATATCGCTTGCAGCAGCCAGCCCGATGAAATCTGCAACATTATCGAGATAGGGGTCTGATAGACCGACCTTGGTCCCGCTTATGGAGGACGTGGTCGTTGTTTCAATAAACAAGCGCACGGTGTTGTATCCAGCAGAGTGCATATCCACGAGGGCTTGGCCGGCTGTCTCCCGATTGTAAAAACTGGGAGCAAAGGTCGCGTGGGAAACCGATTGCTCGCCCGCCCGATTCTGCTGCAAGCCCATGACAATGTAGTTCATCCCGCGGGGTACGAATTTCAGTCCAGTGGAGGTGTCGTAAAACTCGCCGATCCCATTCACCACCCTGACTCTGATCCGATGCTCGAGAGCGGATTTCTTAGGTGCTTGAGTTGCTGATATGGTTTGGTTCGATGGTGATTCTCCCGCAGAGCTCATCATTCCAGGATTTGGAAGATTGCACGAAGCAATGAACAGAACGAAAACGATTTCCGTAACCAATTTTAAGGATGGGGTAGTCATCATCGCCTCCATGCAATGGCAAATGGAGAATTAATAACAAAAGTTATTCGAGGGTCGTACACTTCTTGAAACAGTAACCTTGTTACATAGGTAAACGTTTATAAAATCAACCCCTGGTCAGGATCTCATCCGTGACCTCGTCCAGCCGCAGGCTGATCACCTGGCTGGCTGAATCCCGTCCCATGGTCACACCATAAATGACATCCGCAGCCTGAACGGTGTTGCGGTTATGAGTGATGATCACGAACTGAGTTTCCTTGCTGAGTTCGGCCAGGAGATCTCTGAAGCGGCCTACATTGGCTTCATCCAACATGGCATCCACCTCATCCAAAACACACACCGGTGTAGGTGATACTTTCAACAAGGCGAATACCAGGGCAATGGCTGTGAGGCTGCGTTCGCCTCCGGACAACAACGCCAGACCTTGTTCGCGGCGCCCAGGCAGCCGGGCTTCTATCTCTATTCCGGTTTCGATGACGTTGCCAGGATCGGTGAGGGAAAGCCGGGCTGACCCACCTCCAAAAAGTCGGACAAAACTTTGTCTAAACTCCTTATCGACCATTTCGAAGGTTTTTATAAAATCACGACGGGTAAGATCGTCCAATTCGGAGATCACCTGTTTAAGATCCGCTTCAGCTTTATTCAGATCATCCACCTGGGTTTTCAGGAACGAGTAACGCTCGCTCTCCGTTTCGAATTCATTCCGGGCTTCCGGATTAACCGGACCAAGGCGGCGCAGGCGAGCCTTCTGGGTGATCAGTTGTTGTTCCAAGTCCAGGGGTAGTTCCTTCACAACCGGTAGCTGTTCCACCAAACCCTCGAATGGCAACGGCTGGGGACCGCTGACATCCTCGGCATAATCGAATTCAACCAGGCCGAAATCGTCAACGATCTTTTCACGAAGTGTATTCAGGTTTTCCTGCCGGCGGATCATTTCAAGTTGGAGTTGGTTAAGCAACCGTTCCGCGTTAGCCATGGCCCGCTGCGCTGTCGATTCTCCCGACTGCAGGCGAACTTCCAGTGATTCAGCCGAACCGAGTTCCGTCTCCGCTGGGTTGATTTGCAGCTGAAGCTGTTCGATCGCTTGATTTTGCGACGTCTCGCGCTCTCGCAGGTTTTCCTGCTTGGTTTCAAGCGCACGCTTTTCTGATACCACATTATTGAGCTTGAGGGTCAAGTCTGATTTGAGCGATTCCAAGCGGGTTCTTTCATCGCTCCTTTCCTCCCTGCGAGAATTTGCATTTTGCATACCGCCTTCGATCATAGCGGCTCGAGTCGTCCAATAAGTAACCTGCGCCTGGAGCTCATCGGTATTCAATCTGGACAGGTTCGTGGATAATTCATGCGATTGGTTTTGCAGTTCCGCGGATTGTGTTTCGACAGCAGAAAGAAGCCGGGTAAATTCGCTTTCATCTGCTTTTGCACGTTTTTGTTCCTCTTCCAATGCCTGGGATTGTTCTTTATGCCATTGAAGCTGCCGATTAGCTGATTCCAGATCCAATGCCGCCTGCTGCTCCAACTTGTTGAGCGACTCCATTCCATCCCGGCTGCGAGCCAATCTTACAGAAATTTCTTGAATATCTTTTTGGATAGATTCGATCTGATCTGAAAGACCATCCAGTTCCTTACCCATAGCCGCAAGTCGACTTTGAGCATTCTCCATCGACGAGTTCAGTTCGCGTTTTAATCGCGGACGGCTGAGGATGGAGGCTGCCTGGGAACTTCCAGCAATTACCAAACCATCTCCTCTAAATACCTCACCTTGAATAGTCACCACGCGCGCATGAACAGGAAGTTCCCGGACCAATCGACGGGCTGCAGGCCGGTCTTTAACGATCAATGTAGATCCGAGCAATATTTCTACCACCGCAGCGAGGTGTTGCGGAACCTTGATGAGTTCCGACGCTACCCCCAGGCAAGCTTCGTCCCGAGGTTTGGCTATGGGACGGCCGGCCGTGCGGATCAAAGGCATGAGGGCGGCCCGACCTGCCTTCTCGGTTTCCAGCAAACGCAGTGCCTCTTCCAACTCATCCGCGTCCAAAACGATCGCATCCAGGGTATCCCCCAAGGCCGCGGTTATCGCTGTCTCAAGCTCGGCAGGCACGTCAAGCGCGGCACTGATTGCACCATGCGTATTTTTAATCCGGGCGTTGCGTGAAGCATCCAACAAGAAACGCGCACCGTCGGCGTAACCGGATAACGTGCTTTCAGCCTGCTCGAGAACCTCGAGCTGGGCTTTTAAGCGTGAATATCCGGTTTCCTGACGAGCAAGGTCTTCAGAAATTGATCTGCGCGTTTCCTCAAGTCTTTCGAGTTCAACTCTCTTGTCTTGCAACCTTTTTTCAAATGCCTGGAGTTCGTCCTCTGCCGAGCGTCTATTCGTATTCGCTTTTTTCAGAATTTCATCAGAGTTCGCCACCGCCAATTGTGCAGAAACAACCGTCTGGTGGGCTTGCTCGAGTTTCTGGTTAAACAAAGTGGATCTGGATTTCAGCTCATCTAATCGAGCCTGGTGTTCAGCTCTGTGCCGGTTAAGGGATTCAAGCAGATTGCGCCGTTCAGTCAGCTGGTTATTGAGGTCTGTCTGTTCAGCCTGGCTGGATTCCAATGCTGTCTTTGCCTGCACCAGGTGAGATTGGGCTTCATCATACTCGGCTTGCTGCTTCTCCCTCTCGCCATCCACTTCAGCCAGACGAACCATTAATAGCTTTTCTTCATCCTGAGCCCGTTCGAGATCGGTCTGAATTTCAAGTTGACTCGTAGTCAATGACCGGCGTCGTTCCTCAGCAACAGCAAGTTCCCGACTAACCTCTTCCCTTTCAGCATGGAGTTCAGCCGATCGACGGTGCCAGGTATTCAATTCTGCACGCAAGCCGGAAAGCCTTTCCCGGAACTGCATGTATTCAGCCTGAGCCTTTTGAAACGACTGTGAGGATTCCTCAACGCGTTTCTCCTGGTCGCGAACCTTATCACGGGCATCCGTCAGGTTGGTTTGACCAAAGTGCCAATGGTAACCATACCACTCGCGCAGGATGATTCGTAAATCAGCCTGGGCACGACCATAATCGATTGCCCGTTTAGCTTGACGCTCAAGGCTGCGCAGCCGTGGTTCAAGTTCGGAAATGATATCGAGGACGCGTTCCAGATTTCGCCGGGTATGATCAAGCCGCTTGAGTGCATCCTCCCGTCTTGATCTGTATAAACTGACCCCGGCGGCCTCCTCGAAGAGCAGGCGGCGTTCATCAGCCTTGAGCGCCAGCGAGGCGTCTACAAGCCCCTGGCCCAGGATCGTATAGCTGCGCTCGCTCAGTCCCGACTGGGCAAGCAGTTCATTGATATCTTTCAACCGGACGTGCTGTCCGTTGAGAAGGTAATCATTACGCCCGTCACGAAATGCATGCCGTGCGAGGGAGACTTCGGAAAAATCGACAGGCAGCCAGGTCTCCGAATTGTCGAACGTCACAGAGGCATGGGCCATTCCGGCACGCGGCCTGTGCTCGGAACCGGAGAAGATCATATCTTCTGTTTTCTTACCGCGAAGGAGGGTATAGGATTGTTCACCAAGGACCCAACGCATGGCATCGGCAATATTCGATTTACCCGATCCATTAGGGCCTACAATGGCCGTAATGCCATGCGCAAATTCAAATAATGTTCGCGAGGCGAAGGTTTTGTAACCCTGAAGTTCGAGGGATTTCAGTCTCAGAGGCATGATTGTTCTTGATTGATCCTGATGGATTTGTTCTTTCTTAAAAATATTTCAAACCAGTATCCAATCGACGAAACTTTCCGAGTTGAGCAACAAATATTTATTTTTCCCTGTACCAGAGGTTGATATTTTGTCCGTCAACTGGTCAGCCGGTAGAACCTGTAAGTATTTTTCCCATCTACGACATGCCATTCTATCTTATTCCCAACTTCTCAATGGCGTCCTGGGCAGCAGATTGTTCAGCGGTATGTTTACTTGTGCCTGTGCCGCGACCATATACCTCGCCTTTGATCTCCACCTCCACTTCAAATTCCTTGGCGTGATCGGGGCCGCTGGAAGCAGTGGTGTGATACCGCGGGGCACCCATTTTTTGTGATTGTGCCCATTCCTGCAATTGGCTTTTAGGGTCGCTGACCTCATTGAGTACGGATTGGCGGGCCTCTTCCAACAAAGGCTGGACAAATTCCTGCACTTTATCAAGCCCAGCATCCAGGTAGATGGCACCGATCAACGCTTCGAAAGCACTGCCCAGAAGATTGTCGCGTTGATACCCCCCGGAAGAGGATTCGCCGCGTCCGAGCCGTAGAGCGCGACCGAGGTCCAGGCGGCGGGCAAATTCTGCAAGCTGTTCATTGCGGACAACCGCCGAGCGCAGCTTGGTTAACTCACCCTCCGGCAGCTCGGGGAATCGATGGTAAACCCAAGCACCTACAATAAAATCCAGGACTGCATCGCCGAGGAATTCCAAGCGTTCATTATCCGAATTTGTTTCCTTGTGCTCATTGAGATACGAACGATGGGTAAGGGCGCGATGGAGCAGTGCCAAGTTTGAAAAGGTCAGACCCAACCTAGTCGACAGGTTGGTGGCGGATTCGATCTCCCGCGTTTCAAGAGGAAATTTCAAGGGAGCCTCCCTGGAACTCAGGGAGCGTCACATCCGCACTGCCGCCATCCGTTCACGAAGCAAAACGGGCGCGTGAGGAATTGGCGTTCCGCGAGTTCCGATGAAAAGGATTCAACCGATTGTAACCCGTTTTAAAACCGGTAAGGCATTCTCCCAAATTCCTTGGGATACAATTGAATAAATATCCCATGGAGCTTGAGAGTGAACGAAACCAATAGAGGTATTGAGTTCCTGCATACAACCCAAATGGGTTTGGGAGCGTGGCAATGGGGTGACAGGCTTCAATGGGGGTACGGACACGGTTATGGTGAAGCAGATGTGCATGCAGTATTCCAGGCTGCTGTCGAACAGAATATCCATTTCGTCGATACTGCGGAAGCCTACGGCAATGGTCTTTCAGAAAGATTGCTGGGGAATTACCTGAAAGGGTCCAAACCAACCATCCGGGTTGCGACCAAATTTTTCCCGTGGCCATGGCGGTTATCCAGGGATTCGATCCCTGCTGCGTTAAAGGCGAGTCTGCGTAGATTGAAATTGGAGCAGGTGGATCTCTATCAAATTCACTGGCCGAGCCCGCTCCTCAGCCTGCACATGCTAACGGAAGGCCTGGCAAAATGCGTGGAAATGGGATCAGCCCGGTCCGTCGGAGTTTCGAATTTTGGAACGACAAAAATGCTGCAAGCCCATGCTTCGCTTGCACAAAGGGATATCCCCCTCGCTTCCAACCAGGTCCATTACAGCCTGCTCAACCGCAACGTGGAAAAAAATGGGATGCTGGCTCGCTGCGATGAGCTCGGGATCAGGCTGATTGCATACTCCCCATTGGAAATGGGTTTGCTGACAGGCAAATACAGCCCGGAGAATCCACCTCCCGGACCGCGCAGACTGCAATATGGCCTCCGACTTCCAAAGATCGCGCCACTTATAAAATTAATGTATGAGATTGGCCAGGAACATGGAGGAAAAACCAGCGCCCAGGTTGCATTGAACTGGGTTATCTGCAAGGGCGCGTTGCCCATCCCTGGAGCCAAAAAACCCGCGCAAATCCTCGAAAACGCCGGTGGTCGCGGATGGAAATTAAGCGATGAAGAAGTTCATCGGTTGAATGAGATGAGCGACCAAATCAATCCAACGGAAGATTGATGAAGGATATCGTTGGTTAGTTTTTCGATGTGCACCCAATCCGAACTATAGATGTAATTAATTGATATCGTGCAATTGGAAACCACCCTTCGGCCTGGTTCGCGGTCAGGTGATACGCCAATCTACTCAGATTTCAGCAATTGGTTGAAGTGTGGGTCTTGGCTTTATTCCCCCTGCTTGATAAATTGCAGATAGCCATAACTTAATGCAAAGGCCAGGAAAAGGATCACTGTTGGCCAGGCAGCCACACGAATGGTCCGTCCCAAGGTTCCCAAAAGGGTGATCACAAAGAAAATGGTGTTCGTGATAAAGAGAGTGATCGCCATTGCGTCGCGGGCTTTGAGGTTGTCCACCATCGTGCTCCCGAACCAGGCGACCATCCCAATTGTTACGAGTGAGGTGCCGAATAATTGGGCAAGCAGGATCTGGGTCTTATCGCTTGACAATCCGTAAAGCCGAAGTAGAGTATCAGGTCCCAGCAAGAACCCGAGCGCGAGGGCAAAGGCGAGCACGGCGTTGACCAGGAAGACGTTGCGCAAGTTGAATTTCATACGAAGTTCCTTTCCCGATGTTTAATGTGAATTGAAAGTTAAAATACACTATACAACAACCCGATGGGATAAGGAAGTCTTCAGGATTGAAAAGCTCATCCCCCATTGGTTTGGAAATTATTTAGAACAGGATTAATTCATTCTCAACGTTGCTTAGTCGACACGACCCTGGCTCAATCCATTTTGCTGACGCGGAAAAGATCGTCAGCCAGCGAAAATCGCTTCAGCGGTCAAATCCTTGTTCTCTGCGATAAGTTTCATCGTATTTTCTGTTGCCAGGAGTATCTTTTTCCGGTGAGTCATCAGGAACAGGTCGAATCCTTCCCCTTTTGCGGAGCAAAATAATTCACGCGTCTCAAGTGGGATCTCGAAGGAAGCCTCGCACCAACCCGTCAGATAGCCGGCGTTGATATGACAGATGGGTTTATCCGTCTGAGCCGCTTCGCGCACATACCCCTCAGCTTCGAATGAATGCTGGTTTGAGAAGACCAACAGAAAGTTTTCGTTAGGAACGGGGTTGCTAGGATACAGGAGGTTGACGAACGCCCAGCCTGAAAAGGAAAAGTACGTTGGTCCAAACCCGAACTTTTCCATCGGGGTCTTGAGATCAAACCGGGCAAAAAAATTTCGGGCTTCCGTCCGCCCGACCGCCTTGCCGAAGGAATACAGCAGCTGATCTGATCCATGCTCCCCATAGATTTCCGAAAGCACATTGCGCAGAACCATGGAAAGCGAGTCAGTACGGGCCAGGATGAACCGGTCCTTATCGACATCCACCCGACCGCGGGCAGGGATCGTCGCGAGAGTGTCAAAGTATTTTTTGACGGTATCCTTTGACTTCTCGAAGACATCCAGCATTTCAGGCGGGACTTCGGCAGCTCTCATCATGCGCTCCTTAAAGAATCAACCAATTCGATTATATCCTGTCATGTCGCCTTCCAAGGAGCGCCGGAAACATTCCATGCTATAATACGCAAAATTAAATGTCCATCGCATGGTTCATAAATATCGTCGATCCTGATAATTCGAACGACGCGCTCGTCGTTGGGCGAAGCCTTGTGGATTGACAACCTGGAGCCATCCCTTGAATCGCCCAACGCACAACAGCGGAGGGCGATTTATTTTGTCTGTCCATTGGCAGGTTTTAGGATGGCAGTTCCAGGGTCGACGGATCAAGGGTTTGAGAACCAAGGTTCTCCAATCCGGGATATTGATTTGTTCGCACCGACGTGCGATGCGAAAATGATCTGGTCGGAGAAGCGGTATGTATAAAACACATTCCTGTGGTGAATTGCGAAAAGAACAAAAGGGGCAAACGGTAACGCTCGCCGGATGGGTACACCGACGACGGGATCACGGCGGAGTGGCATTCATTGATCTGCGCGATCGCTTTGGTCTGATCCAGGTTGTGTTCAATCCTGATCTGTCCAGTGAAATCCTAAAGACGGTAGCCGAAGTGCGATCGGAATGGGTCCTGCAAGTGAAAGGTGTCGTACAGGAGCGGCCTGAGGGCATGGAAAATCCAAAAATGCCCACAGGTGAAATAGAAGTCATCGCCCATGAGATCATCGTATTAAATCCTGCCCGCGCCCTGCCCTTTGTTCTGACGGATGATGATACGCTGCCGGATGAGAATACCCGCCTGAAATACCGCTACCTGGATTTACGACGCGAGAAAATGCGGAAAAATTTGGAGCTGCGTCATCGTACGGTCAAATTTATTCGGGATTTTCTTAATAACAAAGGATTCCTGGAAGTCGAGACACCCATCCTGTTTAAAACCACACCGGAAGGCGCGCGGGACTACCTTGTGCCTTCCCGCATTCACACAGGGCAATTCTATGCACTGCCTCAATCACCCCAACAGCTTAAGCAGCTGCTGATGGTCGCCGGGATGGAACGCTATTTCCAGATCGCGCGCTGCTTTCGGGATGAAGACCAGCGAGGCGACCGCCAACCTGAATTCACCCAGCTGGATCTTGAAATGTCCTTCGTCCAACGGGATGATGTGATGGCGTTGATCGAAGAAATGTTCACCGGAATGGTGGCGTCCGTCACTCCCGAGAAGCGCCTCTTAGAATCACCCTGGCCAAGATTGACCTATTCCGAAGCCATGGAACGATTTGGTAAAGATAATCCAGACCTGCGCTTCGGACTCGAACTTAAAGATATCTCAGATCTCGCCAGAGATTCAGGTTTTAAGGTATTTGATGAAGCCGTATCGGCAGGGGGTCATGTACGCGGAATAAATGCCAAGGGCTGCGGAAGTTACACGCGAAAACAAATCGACGAACTTACTTCGCTTGTCCAGGAATATGGTGCGAAAGGACTCGCCTATATCGCCCTGACAGACGCCGGAGAAGTGAAATCGTCCTTCTCGAAGTTTATTCCAGCCGACCGATTAAATGCGATATGCTCGAGGCTGGACGGTCAAAAGAATGACTTGCTCCTTTTCGTCGCCGATCAATCTTCCGTTGTTTACGAATCCCTGAGCCGTCTGCGTGTCAAGTTGGGAAACGACCTCAGCCTGGTCGATCCAAACGTATTAGCCTTCTGCTGGATAATCGATTTCCCACTCGTGGTCTGGAACGCAGAAGGAAAACGCTGGGATCCAAGCCATCATTTGTTCACCTCTCCACTTCCGGAGGATATACCCCTGGTCGACAGCGATCCGGGTGCAGCACGGGGCGCACAATACGACCTTGTTCTCAACAACTATGAAGTGGGTGGCGGCTCGATCCGAATCCATGACCGTAAACTGCAGGAAAAAATATTCAGCCTTATTGGAATTGCGCCTGAGGTCGCCCAGGAACGTTTCGGACACATGCTGGAAGCTTTCGAATTCGGCACACCCCCACACGGTGGCATTGCGCCGGGAATCGATAGGATAGTAATGCTGCTGGCCGGCGAGCCTAATATTCGTGAAGTGATCGCCTTCCCTAAAAACCAGGCGGCAAGAGATGTGATGGCGGGAGCGCCTTCCCTTGTTGAACCTCAACAGTTAAAAGAACTTCACCTTGAAATCAAAGGATAAATCGGAATGGAAACAGTGCGCGTAAGTGATATTGCAAACCATATTGGCAGAGAAGCTGTCATCCAGGGTTGGGTTTACAACCGCACCGACAAAGGCAAGCTTTGCTTCCTGCTGGTGAGGGACGGATCTGGATTCATTCAATGCGTTGCATTCAAAGACGACCTATCTCCGGAATTATTTGACCAGATCATGCGCATCCCACAGGAATCATCCGTCATCATTTCCGGCACGGTACGGGAGGACAAACGGGCTCCTGGGATCCCGGGTGGCTATGAAATTGGGATCAAGGATCTGCAAATCGTGCAGGCGGCACAAGCGGATTACCCCATGGCGCTTAAGGACCATGGAGTTGATTTCGCCCTCGATCACCGACATCTTTGGATCCGCATGCAAAGCCAATGGGCAATCCTGAGGGTGCGGGCTACGGTCATGGCCGCCACTCGTGAATGGCTGGACGGAAACGGATTCATTGCCATGGATACCCCAATCCTCACACCGGCCGCAGCCGAAGGGACCACCACTTTGTTTGAAACCGACTATTTCGACGAGGGCAAGGCTTACCTGGCACAAACCGGTCAGCTTTACAACGAAGCAAATATCTTTTCATTTGGACGGGTGTATTGCTTTGGTCCTACGTTTCGCGCCGAAAAATCAAAGACTCGCCGTCACTTGACTGAGTTTTGGATGCTCGAACCGGAAATGGCATTCTGCGATCTTGACTGTCTCATGGATATCGAAGAAAAAATGATCGTGCATATTCTTTCACGGGTGCTGCGCGATCGCCTTCCTGAGTTGAAGTCGCTGGGCCGGGATATCTCAAAACTCGAAAACATCAAAGCACCTTTCCCAAGGATCTCCTACGACCAGGCCGCTGCAAAACTGGCCGACCTGTATTCAAAGGAGACCGATTCCGAGAAAAAAGAACTGCTCAAATTTGATTGGGGGATTGATTTTGGTGCACCCCATGAGACCGCGTTGACCGGTCTTTATGCTCAACCGGTTTTTGTTTACGGTTATCCAACGGCTGTCAAGGCATTTTATATGGAGCCGTGGCCGGATCGTCCGGAGGTGTGCAAATCTGTCGACCTGCTGGCTCCGGAAGGATATGGTGAAATCTGCGGCGGTTCAGAACGAATCTCCGATCACGATCTGCTGCTCAAGCGGATCCACGAACAAAACCTGCCGGAAGATGCATTTACATGGTATCTACAGCTTCGCCGATATGGGTCGGTTCCGCATTCCGGATTCGGCATGGGCGTTGAAAGGGTAGTCTCCTGGATTTGCGGGATCGAACATATTCGTGAAGCCATACCTTTCCCGCGAACCATTAAACGCGTTTATCCGTAAATTCTCCCATCCATGGCTTGTACAATCCAGTAAAACCTACGGGTAGGAGCATAACTGGCGAGTAAAATTCAAAATTGTAATGTTAACAATTACAAAGTTTAATTTTTCACTACCATCGCACCATCGAATATGGTATAAGAAATTGAGCCCTGCTGTGTACGTGATGTTGCTCTACGTTTTGAGCCAACAGTCTCCGTAAGGGCTCCCATTTCAATAGAAATTACGCGATAGGCTCGAGCCAAGGCGGAGTTTCTGGATAGGAGCCCACCTGCGAAAGCAGGTTCAAAACCTCGTAACACACGGCATAAGCGGGGTTCAAGCCATTATCATAAAGAAACTACGGGCGGAATTCGCTCGTAGTTTCCCGTTTAAAATTATAAGGGATCGAGGCAAATTTACAAATCCATTTGATGAACCGCAATTGCGGATCTCAAACCCGATTCGAAAGCGCCCTGGATCCACGCATGGTACAGGGATGCATGCTCACCGGCGAAATGAATCCGGCCTTCCGGTTTAACAATCTCGGAATGGAGCAGGGTCTGCTGACCCGGATCAAATAAAGCGAACGCGCCACCCGCGAATGGATCATCATGCCACATATGGGACGCCCCGGTTTCGAATTCCTCAAGAATGCGCGGATGAATGGCGGAAACATTCTCCAGAGCCTGGACGATGCGCTCCTGGGGGGATAATGATCCCCAGCGCTGCGCGTCCTCCGACCAGGTGTAACTGGCCAGCAGTATCCCCCTCCCGGTCTCCTTACCATAGTCTGTGTAGTACAAATTCCGTATGGGCAGATCCGTGACCGTGCCGCCTCCGAAGATGCCTTCTTCTATTTCCCAAAAGCGGGTGCGGGTTTGAAAAAATATCTTTGCCGACGCGTCGTAATGAAGCTGACGGATGGCACGCTGCTTGGGCCGTGAAAATGGTTTAAGAATCTCGATGTGGCGCAATACAGGGAATGGCAGGGTAAGGATCGCAAAATCTCCCGAGACCTGAAACCGTCCGGCATGGGAGACGTAATGCACCGTTACCTTCCGTGGATCCTGGTCCAAGGCAACCATCCTGGCGCCGTATCGAATACGGGATCCGAGCGCAGGCAGGAATGCCTGCGGCAAATGGTCTGCTCCACCGGATATCTGAACCATGTTGGTATAGTAATTTCCGCCGTCCTCGCGGAAAAGTTCGAGGAACGAAGAATTCATCATCGATTCCTGGTTATTGAGCAATCCAAACATTTCGATCATGCCTTCAGACCAGCCCTTGAGCTCCAGGAATTCACGCACGGAGTACTGGTCGTATTCGCGGTAAATTTGTTCCCAGGCCGTCTCCCCGTCTTTCTCGATTTGCTTGACCAGAGGTCGAATCGTCTCTTCCCAGAAATCACCGGCAAGACGTCCTTCTTCACCGGCATGGGTTTCGAAGCCAAGTGACTCCGGATTCGACACCACCTCTGCCATGCGCCGTCGGACCCCTCCAACGTGGACGTAGGTTTTGGGATTTCCCATGACAAAGTCTGAGGTGGGCAAACCAAACTTATCGATGTAAGCCATGGTGAGGGTATGGGCGCGAGGAATTCGCATCGCACCAGCTTCGGCGTATAAACCTTGGGCAAAAGGTTCACGCATTGTATAAATACGACCACCCACACGTTGTTGAGCTTCCAGCACAATTGGATCGTGACCGGCTTGAAGGAGCTCATAAGCAGCTGAAAGTCCGGCTAAACCTGCACCGACGATGATTACTTTCTTGGGTGGCCTTGCGCCAAATTTCCTGACCATACCCTCTTTGACAATATCAATGTAATCCTGGATCCGAAAATCAGAATTCATGACTTATTCTCCTGAAGTAAAGTCTCAACCGTTTTTTATCCTGGTAGTGAAAGTTGTTGCAAGAGGTTGAATCTGGATATATCTTATCCAATAATTAGACTAACTACAACCTGCCATTTGTTCGAAAACCCAACTTGACGGCGAATGGATGCACGTGTAAAATGAGCGGCGTTATGGCTTTTGGACATAACTACTTAAAAACTGAATAATGGAGATCTAGCGGCTGGGTCCTGGCTGGAAGCAGGCAGGACTACGAGGTGGAGGTTCTCCCGTGCGAACGGGACGCTAACCGACCCCAGCTCATGCTCATTTTCAAATCACGGAAATGGGGATGGGAGTGGGTGTTATCGGAAAAATCGGATCGATCAGCGGATGCCTCTGGAGCCAGATCACTGGCTCCCTTCTCCTTCCAAAGAAAGCGACCGGACCAACGGTGTTATGAAACACGGTTGGCCTCCGCTCAAACCCATCCGGCAACGGGTGAAACAAAGCGGACGCAGTGATGCAGGCACGAAGCGCGTCTTGTCTGCTTTGACATTGGAAGGGCTGCTTTTTTAATTGCTGAGCATTATTTTAAGAGCACGCCCTGGCGTGCTCTTTTGTTTTACGGGAGAATGGTTACTCGTGTTGCGGCTTGTACCAGGCATCGGTTTAAATTTCCGGTCGTGCGCAGAAAGACCGTACGGGTCGCCGCTCGATGAAGTTTTCGAACAACCCATGGAAGGAGCACAATGATTGCTCGTTTGTGGCATGGAAAGGTCCTGACAACCAAGGCTGTTCAATACCGAAAGTATGTGAATGAACGAGCCATACCCGATTATCGTTCCATCCGAGGCAATCTCAGTGTGCATATTCTCGAGAGAGCGGATGGAGGTGTGACCCATTTTATGACCCTTACCCTGTGGGAAAATCTGGAAGCGATCCGGGATTTTGCAGGAGAGGACGTTGAAAAGGCAAAGTATTATCCCGAAGATCAGGATTTTTTGCTGGAGTTCGAGCCCCGAGTTGTTCACTACGATGTGGTAGGGATGGCATCCTGAATGATAGGATCCGAAATTATCCGATCTACCGGTTTGGAAGAACGGTCAGGGGAACAAATGCAATTGAGCAAGAATCGGGTAGCCTTTGGACCGGGGGAACCCTACAATGTTCAGCGGATACCCAAGGAGACTCAAATGTATAACAATACCTACACCTATCATCAAGCCAGCGAAGATTACAGAAGGATAGAGCAGGCTATCCTGTTTTTGGAAAAGAATAAAAACCTTCAACCGGAACTCAAGGATATCGCAGGGGAAATCGGAATTAGCGAATACCATTTCCAGCGCCTGTTCACGCGTTGGGCTGGAATAAGCCCAAAGCGATTCCTGCAATATCTCACCAAGCAATCGGCCAAGGAATGGTTGGAGAAATCGGAGAACCTGCTGGAAACTGCTTACCAGGTGGGATTATCGAGCCTGGGACGACTGCACGATCTGTTTATAACCACGGAGGCCATCACTCCCGGTGAATACAAATCACACGGCGCCGGTTTGACTATCCGTTATGGGATTCACGAGACGCCCTTTGGTAAAGCCCTGGTTGGAATCACCGACCGAGGCATTTGTCATCTTGGATTTGTCGAGTCAGGGGAAGGCGCTGCGATTGACACGCTGGTACTGGAATGGAAACAAGCCCGTTTGATGGAAGATCATCAAGCAACAGCAATTTTCGTCAAACCCATTTTCGATCTCAAACGCCGGAGCGGGAGTAATCTGAAACTGCATCTGAGGGGGACCAATTTCCAGCTCAAAGTATGGGAAGCGCTCATGAATATCCAACCGGGTCGGGTGACAACGTACGAGCGACTGGCACAAGGCATCGGTGACTCGTCGGCTAGCCGCGCAGTTGGCAATGCCGTTGGTCATAATCCAGTAGCCGTGCTCATCCCATGCCACCGAGTCATCCGCAAGGTTGGCGAGTTTGGAAATTATCGGTATGGCTCAGCCAGGAAAAAAGCACTGCTGGGTTGGGAAGCCAGCCAGCTGAATACCAGTGAAAGAGTATTAGTGTAATTTGGCGCAGGAGAAAAATGAAAGCAAAAATTTGGACTGCTTTGATCGCTGTGTACATCGCCTGGGGCTCAACCTATCTGGCGATCCGGTTCGCGGTTGAAACCATCCCCCCATTCCTTATGGCCGGGACGAGGTTTCTCATTGCCGCCATTCTCCTGTACGCCTGGCGGAGGTCAGCGGGTGATCAAAATCCAACACCCCGGCAGTGGCGCTCAGCAATCATCGTTGGATTGCTGCTGCTTGTTGGAGGCAATGGCATCGTCAGTTGGGCGGAACAATATGTCGTATCAAGCATTGCTGCATTGATCGTCGCCTCCGTACCAATCTGGATGGTCATCATCGATGCTCTCCGGCCTGGCAGTCTCAAACCGGATTGGCGCGTCATCCTTGGGGTTCTTATCGGATTTGGTGGAATTGCTCTTCTGGCCGGATCTACCCATGCAGCCATCAACCCGGACCGAATGGCTGTGTATGGTGTTCCTGCGCTGTTAGGTGCATCGATATTCTGGGCATTCGGCTCGGTTTTCAGCCATCACACCGACATGCCAACTTCCACTCTCACCAGTATTGCTATCCAAATGTTTGCGGGAGGCGTAGGTTTATACCTGCTCGCTATTTTGACCGGTGAATGGACAATATTGAAAATTTCAGAGATCACCACACGCTCGCTGGTATCCCTTGGATACCTTATCGTCTTCGGTGCTCTGATCGGATTCGTTTGTTATGCATGGCTGCTTAGGAATGCGCCGCTGCCGCTGGTCTCCACCTATGCCTACGTCAATCCAGTGATCGCGTTGATAGTCGGATCCTGGTTGGGCGCTGAATTGCTGAGCCTTCGCACCGTGATTGCGGCCGTGATCATCGTCGGCTCGGTGATTTTGATCAACACATCCAGTCAAACCAGGGTGAAGGATAAGGAGGAAACGGCTGCACTGCCTGCTGACTGACTGTGATCTGGATCCAGACCAACAATTTCAACCCATTCTTATAATAAGTTTGTAGAAAAGGAGCGCTATGGATGCAAAGGATTTGCTAAAACGAGTAAAGGATGATGAAATAAAGTTCATCTCCCTACAATTTTCAGACGTTACCGGCGCCGTGAAGAGCGTGGATATGCCGGTGAGAGGGCTGGATGCAGCCCTTGAGGATGGAGTCTGGTTCGACGGTTCATCCGTGGAAGGATTTGCGCGAATTCAAGAAAGCGACATGCACCTGAGACTCGATCCAGACACGTATGCCGTGCTTCCGTGGAGCTCGCAGGAACGGCGGAGGGCTAGGGTCTTCTGCGATATCTACATGCCTGACGGAAAATCGTTTGAAGGAGACCCACGAGGCTTGCTAAAGAGGCTTTTGGCAAAAATATCCGAGCGCGGCTGGATCTACAACGTCGGTCCCGAACCTGAATTCTTCCTGTTCAAGCCTGCCAACGGTGACATACACCCTGTTCCGCACGACATCGGCGGTTATTTCGATTTCTCGGCTTATGATGAGGCGGCGCGCGTGCGCACATCCTTGATGGATGCCCTGGACATCATGGGACTTGAGGTCGAGGTCGGCCATCACGAGGTGGCTCTTGGTCAACACGAAATCGATTTCCGGTTCGCAGATGCCTTGCGGGCGGCTGACAATGTGATGACCTTGAAATACACCGTCAAGGCGATCGCAGCGCAACAAGGATTAACCGCCTCTTTCATGCCGAAACCTGTGTTTGGCATGAATGGATCTGGCATGCATTGCCATCAATCCTTATTCGATAAGAAAGGTGAAAACCTGTTCTTCGACGGCAAGGATGAATATCACCTGTCCAAGGTTGCCTATTCTTTCATCGCCGGTCAATTGGCGCATGCCCGGGCACTGGCAGCCCTCGTCGCCCCGACGGTCAATTCCTATAAACGACTCGTTCCAGGCTATGAAGCGCCGGTCTATATCGGTTGGGCGCAGATCAACCGATCTGCCCTTATCCGCATTCCACGATACACCGAAGGCCGTCATAAATCCATGCGCGCCGAGCTGCGCTTCCCCGATCCTTCTTCGAATCCCTACCTGGCCTTTGCAGGGATGCTGGCTGCAGCGTTGGATGGCATCGATAAGGGTTTGACGCCCCCCAAACCGTTGAACAACATCAACCTGTATCATCTGGAAAAGGAAGAGCGGGTACGCATGGGTGTAGGCGAGCTGCCAGGCTCACTGGCTGAGGCACTGGATGAATTGGAGAGGGATGAGATGTTGAAATCCGCCCTTGGTAATTCGATTTTTGAAGCCTTTTCCCGCGCTAAATGGGAGGAGTGGGATGATTACCGAATCCACGTAACCGATTACGAGATTCAGCGCTATCTTGAAACGGCGTGAATTTATCGAATCGGACGAAAACCATTCCTTGGTAACATGCCTGGTTGATCAGGATAAAAAAGCGCCTCCGCAGCAATCTGCGGAGGCGCTCTTTCATAATTTCGGTTCGAATGTTCAAGTGATATGCAAGATCGATTTCTGAACGGTATTTCCGACCTTCTGAATGCGGCGCCAACTGCTGTTATCGTTGAGCGTGATCCAGCGTCGTTCTTCGGTGCGGTAGAACCAGTCCTTATCTTGCTGGTAGTAAACCTGTAATTTCGTTGATTCCCAGATGTTGAGTATCTCGTTTCCGTGCGCGTGGGTGTCGTCATAATCCGTTGTGGCTCGCTGCCCCATTTCACTATACAACTCATTCAGCTCTAATAGCAGCGCGTTGATCTGCGACGGCATCCGGCTGACACGCAATCCTATCCGCTCAGCCTCTTCATACAATATGGGATAGCTGTGAGAGGGATATTTCGCGTTCAATGCATTTGCGATTTGATCAGCAACGGCCTCATCCAATATGTGATAGGCCAGCAGCTCCTTGCAAAGCATGATGGAAAGTGATTCCGCCCGATCCACTGCGCCTATCACGAGCGGATGGACATGCTGGAACAATTGCTGATAAGGGTTCTCACGGGAATCCGAATCCGTACGCTGAGCCTGCCATAAGCGCACCACCCGGGTCAGTTCATCCAGGCTGACGCTGACCCGTTCGTTGTCCCTATCTATGGGTGAAAGGGAATGGGTCAGGGATGTATCCACAGCGGTCAAATAAGCCATTGGGCCCATGAGGATCTCATTAGCGCCCAGGGCGATCATGGTTGCCGCGGAGGCACATTCCAGCGGAACAAGTGCAATTACGCGGTCACAATACTGGCGGAGAACATTGACCAGCCGCAGCGAGGCCTGACCATTGCCCCCGCTCGATTTAATGAAGATATAAATTTCCGGCGTTTTGCCCAAAGTCTCCAGGAGTTCATAAAGCGCAACCACATCATCATGACAAATGCTCCCGCGTGGATTATTGAAATAGGAAATGATCGTTCCACCCAGCAGGGTATTTAATTTCTTGATGATCGCCTGGGTTTTATCAAACAGAACTGGGGGTTGTTTGATCGGTTTTTTCCGGGTTAATGTCCTGTTTCGATCAGTCATTTTTGCTATGGCTCACTTTATTCGAAGATCAAGTACGCTCGGCGGCTGAGAAAATTAACTCTTTTGAAGCATGAAGCCTGTTCGGTTATGCAATCCCTAAATTTAAACTGGTGTGGGTTTGACTTTCTCCATCATCCTGCAGAAGGTGCATAAATCGGGCGCTGAGGTCAGCTGTCCGCAGTTTGTACATGGATGAAGATGAGCTGCTTCAAGATTGGGTTCAACAAATAGTTCGCCACTACGTCTGGCTTCTAGAAACCGCAGATAGAAGGTTAATTTTGCACCCGGACGGGCGGTCTCAATTTGATTCAGAATTTCCTTGTAATAAATCGAGGTTGATCCCACAGCGTGAGGGCATTCCTCATATATATAGTTGATTCCTCGAAGAAGCGCATATGCCGTCATCTCGCGCTCGTAGAACCGGCAAAGAGGTTTGACCTTTCTCGACAGACCATCCGATGCAGGCAGGACCGGTCCCTGGCGAAGAAGATAATCTGCCGACCAGGTCAGGGTGTTGCCAAAAAGTACGGCAGCTTCGTCATCCAGATTGTGGCCTGTGGCTAGCACGTCGTACCCTAGATCGCGGGCGATGCGATTCATTTCATGGCGTTTTGTCAATCCGCAAACCGCACAGGGTTTGCCCAGACCTCGCTGCGTCTGCATGGACAGAGCTGGAATGGACAACCCATACTCGCGCTCGATTTCCACGATATGCAATTTTAGGTTATTTTGGTTTGCGAATTCTTCCGTCAAACGCTGCGATTCGTTCGAATAATTGATACCCCCATCGATGCCCAAGCCGATATACAAGCCGTCCGCATGAAAACCCAGGCGGACCAATATATCCCAGAGAGAGAGCGAGTCCTTCCCACCCGAAACGGCAACAAGGATCCGCTCATCGGGAGAAAACATTTGATATTTTTTTATAAAGCGATCCGTCTGTTCGGGAATCCATTCCAGATAATGGTCTTTGCACAACGCCAATTTGTGCTGGCGCATGTTTACGGATGCTTTTTCGCCACATTTTCTACATTTCATGGATATTTACTCAAACAATAAATCAAGAGGTGTGAACCGGTGGACAGAATTCAATTTGGCGTTTCAACCTACCGTTTTAACTTTGCAATCATTCAGGCCCAAACAACGGGTAGTCATTTTCTGCCGACCAATCAACCCCCGGAAATTACAGCAATCAATCTTATAACGTCGCCCTGCTTGAGAATTTCATCATCGAGGATCAGCTCACCATCGCGCGTAGCGATAACCGATTCGGGTATGATCTGGCTTTTCTTGAGTGCATCCAGCAAAGTCATCCCCTGGCGGACTTCATATTCTTTTTCCCGCAGGATTAGTTTTACCGTGTTGTCCATTGCGTGGGAGAATCATTCTACCATAATCATCTTGACAGCCCCCCGCGCATGCCTTAGCATGGGTTTATGAAGTCTATCCTGCACGTAGCCGTGATTGAGGAAAAACCAAGTCTTTCCCCACTGATTGCACGCACCAGACAGGCATGAATCACAAGGAAAAGGTGAGTTCATCATGCGCATTGGGATGATGGCGGATAGTTATAAACCACACATCAGCGGCATCACCAATTACATTGACTTAAATAAAACCAACCTGGAACAGAATGGTCATGAAGTTTACGTGTTTACCTTTGGCAAGACCAAGGTGTATACGGAGGAGAGTGACCCGCGGGTGATCCGCTCACCCGGCATACCACTTCTCGATTCGAATTACTACCTCTCCCTCCGATATACACGCACAGCTAAAAAAGCCCTGCAAACTATGGATGTTGTCCATGTCCACCACCCGTTTCTGAGCGGGAGGTTGGCTTTGTATTACTGCCGTCAAGCAGACATACCGATCGTATTTACCAACCACACCCGTTATGATCTTTATGCGCAGGTCTATTTGCCGCTTATGCCCGAGGAGTTAAGCCAGAGTCTACTGCAGGCTTACATGCCTTCCTTTTGTGAAGCGGTCGATCTCGTTATATCTCCATCAGCAGGCATGAAACAGGTTTTAAGAGAACTCGGAGTGGTGAGCCCAATCGAAGTCATTCCAAACGGAGTTGACCTGCGTCATTTTCATTCTCCCAGGCCAATCGCACGCCCAAAATTGGGATACGCTTCCGAGGATATCCTACTTGCTTACTCCGGACGCCTGGCGGTTGAAAAAAATCTTCCATTTTTGCTGCGGTGTTTCGCGGGGATCGCATCGGTGTTACCCAATGTTCATTTATTGTTGATCGGAGGCGGGCAGCCCCAGATTGAAGCAGAGCTTAAATCCCTGGTTGCTGAACTGGGAATAAGCCAGCGCGTTCGCTTTACCGGCATGATCGAATACGAGCAGCTTCCGGCATATCTAGCCATGTGTAATGTCTTCACGACCGCCTCCGTAAGCGAAGTTCATCCTCTGTCAATCGTTGAAGCCATGGCGGTTGGTTTGCCCGTGGTCGGCATCGATTCTGTTGGTGTGTCTGACATCGTCGTTGACGGTTTGACTGGATTTGTATCGCCCAATAACCAGCCTGCGTTCACTGCCCGACTCACCCGCCTGTGCATCGACACCGAACTACGAACCAGAATGAGCAAGGCAGCCAAACACGCGTCTCAAGAATTTTCCATTGAGCGCACAAGCAAGATCACCCTCCAATATTACGAAAGATTATTGAAAGAACCTGGGTCGAAGCGGAAAAATCGCGCCTCAAACCTGCGGACCATCCTGGAAAGATTCCGAACATGAAGAGCCATAACCTGCGGATAGGTCGTTGGGGTGAACAAGCCGCGGCGGATCATCTTATCGTGTGCGGTTATGCGATTCTTGCAAGGAATGCACACACACCATTCGGCGAGATCGATATCATTGCGTTACAAGATGAAATTACTACATTTTTTGAAGTAAAGACCCGCACCTCCAGTAAACTGGGTTATCCGGAGGAATCGGTTACTCCAAAGAAACAGGCTCATATGACCGCTGCAGCCGAGTATTATGCAAGCGAGCACGGCATTGATCACTGGCAGATTGATATTCTGGCTGTGGTGGGCAGTCCCGGAAGAAAACCTGTCATCACCCATTTCGAGAATGTGAACCTCTAAGCAGAGATCAAATATGTTACAACGAGGGTGGGATATCAAAGTAGGAATTGATACTGTTACCGAATTAGGTAAATGGACAAACAAAGGCTGATCTTGCTGGTTGGACCAACCGGGGTTGGGAAAACCGAGACCGCTATCGAACTGGCTCTACGACTCGATGGAGAGATCGTTTCTGCCGACTCCCGCCTTTTCTACCGGGGCATGGATATCGGCACGGCCAAACCTTCAATTGATGACCGCCGGGGAGTACCCCATCATCTCATCGATATCGCCGATCCAGGTGAGACGATCAGCCTGGCTGAGTTTCAATCCAGGGCATATGCTGCCATTCAAGAAATTTATAAAAAGAGGAAAGTACCGATCCTGGTAGGTGGGACCGGGCAATATATCAGTGCGGTCAAAGAATCTTGGAAACCTCCACAGGTGAAGCCGGATGAGCGACTCAGGATTGAACTAGGAAAGATCATTGAGAACAAGGGCAGCCAGGAGATGTACCAAATCCTGAAATCAATGGACCCGGAAGCCGCTGGGAAGATCGAACCGGGAAATGTACGCAGAATTATCCGTGCCCTGGAAGTGATCTTATTTAGCGGGCGCAAGTTTTCGGAACAGCGCGCGCGTGGTGAAAGTCCGTATCGCCTGATTGGCATCGGACTAACTAGACCGCGCCCTGAACTTTACGACCGGATCGATAAGCGGATCGAGCAAATGTTCCAAAACGGATTATTGGAAGAAGTAAAGCGTCAGATCGCGGCGGGTTATTCCCCGAGCCTGCCATCCATGTCTGCCATCGGTTACAAGGAGGCTTCCCGGGTCGTTAACAGCGAATGGTCAAGAGATCAAGCCATAATGGAAATGAAACGGCGAACCCGGATCTTTGTTCGCAGGCAGGCAAACTGGTTCAAGGAATCCGATCCAAATTTTCATTGGTTTTACGCTGGTGATCCACAGCTCGTCGAGAACATCGAAAGATGGTTAAAGTCGACCTATGACCGTGACCTGACAAATCAGCTCGAGCAATAAAACTTACAGCAGATTTTCGCAAACAGAGGTGGGAGGATTACCTACCGATGGTAGGCAGGACCAGGTGGATATCGATCTTTCCAATCCCTTCTAATTGACTTTTAATTTTTTCACGGCTATACTGTTTTTAACGAAATGGAGCTCTTTCATGGCGGTTTAGAAATCATCAAACCGGGGCGGGGGAATACCGACATCCAGAAATGAATTTGATGATATTGAAAGAATTCCATTATGGAACTCAACCCAAGGAGGAGCAATGAACGATAAACCCTGGCTTTCCCATTACGATAAGGGAGTACCTCGTACGATTGAATATCCCGAAGTACCGCTCTTCCACTTCCTGGAAGAAGCGGCACGCATTTATCCAGACCGTGCCTGCACAATTTTCAAAGGCGCGGTCATTTCATACAAGGAAATGAACGAGGTTACAGACCGTCTGGCGGCAGCTTTGCAAGCCATGGGAGTTAAGAAAGGAGATCGGATAGGGATCTTTATACCCAACACTCCCCAGTTCGTAATGGCTTATTTTGCGATCCTCAAAGCCGGTGGGGTTGTTGTGGCTGTCAACCCCTTGTACACCCCACCGGAAATCGCTTACCAAGTCAATGATGCCGGCATCGAAATCATGTTCGTAATGACTAATTTTTACAAGACGATCAAGAAAGCGCAACCTGAAACAAAAATTAAGAAATTGATCGTCTCCAATCTGAAGGAGACTTTACCTCCCTTCCTGCGAGTGTTGTTCACGCTGGCCAGGGAAAAGAAGAGTGGATTCAGGATCGAAGGCGGCCTTGCCAAGGATGACGTGTGGATGAAGGATCTTCTTAAAGAAAACAAAGATACCAAACGTCCAGCCTTGATTATCAACCCAGATGATACTGCCTTGTTCCAGTATTCAGGTGGAACGACGGGCATCTCCAAAGGCGCGGTAGCCATGCACCGCAACCTGGTGGGAAATACATTGCAAATGAAGGGTTGGTTTTCCAGCATGAAGGACGGTGAGGGCATCCTGCTCATGGCCATCCCGCTCTTCCACGTTTATGGCATGGTCGCCGGAATGTTGTATGCAATCGCATCAGGTTCGAGCATGGTCATGGTACCAAATCCTCGCGATATACCGGATGTACTCGAAAATATCAAGAAATACCAACCGACAACGTTTCCAGGCGTCCCCACTCTCTACAATGCCATAAATAACCACCCGCATGTCAAGGAGGGAAAAGTCAGCCTGGGATCCATCCAGGCGTGCATATCGGGGTCAGCACCATTGATGAGAGAGACGAAAGAACGCTTTGAGCAATTAAGTGGTGGTAAGTTATTTGAAGGTTACGGCTTGTCCGAAGCGCCAACCGCTACCCACTGCAATCCGCTAGCCGGAGTCAATAAGACTGGATCGATCGGCCTGCCACTGCCGGACGTTGACTGCAAGATCATCAGCCTGGATGACGGTGAGACAGAAATGAAGATGGGCGAGATTGGTGAGCTGATCATTCACGGTCCGCAGGTGATGAAGGGATATCACAACATGCCGACCGAGACCACCAACACCCTGCGAAAATTGAAGGATGGAAAGACCTGGTTGTATACCGGCGATATTGCGCGCATGGACGAAGACGGTTACTTTTATATCGTCGACAGGAAGAAAGAGCTGATCAAACCCGGCGGCTACCAGGTCTGGCCGCGCGAGGTCGAGGAAGTTCTGACCGCGCATCCCAAAATACTCGAGGCAGGTGTGGCTGGCATTCCGGATCCGTATCGCGGCGAGACGGTTAAGGCCTGGATCGTCCTAAAACCAGGTGAGAGCCTGACCGAGGAAGAGATCAAGGCTTTTTGCAAGGAACGCCTGGCTTCTTATAAGATACCAACGCATATCGAATTTCGCAGCGAACTTCCAAAGACAACCGTTGGCAAGATTTTACGCAGAGAGCTTGTAAGGCAGCATAAAGAGACTGCAGCAGTGTAAGCACAAGAATTTAAATTGAATGGCGGCCATCAGGCCGCCATTCAATTAATGTAAGGTTGAGTTTTACTTAATATTGGCGTACGCGAGCGCAGGCTGCGGTGTTCCGCTTTTCTTTGGGTGAGGCGGGGGAAACACCTCTTCGAACTCTTCACGAGTCAAGGTTTCGACCTCGAGCAGTTTGGCAGCCACCGCATCCAGATATTTGTGATATTTGTGGAGTATTTTCTTGGCCAGGGTATAGGCATCGTCTACGATCTTGCGCACTTCAGCATCGATTTTTTCGGCGATGGCTTCAGAGTAGTCTCGCTGTTCGGAAATTTCCCGACCTAGGAAGATCAGCTCTTCTTTTTGACCGTAGATCATCAATCCCATTTCGGAAGACATGCCATAACGCGTAACCATCAGGCGTGCCATTTGAGTCACACGTTCGATATCGTTTGCGGCACCGGAGGTAATATCATCGAAGACGAGCTCCTCGGCGACCCTGCCGCCCAGCAAACCTGCCAGGGAGGCGATCAATTTTTTACGTGAAGTCAACAGCCGGTCGTCCTCGGGGCGATACCAGGTCAAACCGCCAGCCTGGCCGCGTCCTACAATGGTGATCTTCTGGACGGGATCAGCTTCGGGGATGGCATTCATAACTATGGCATGCCCGGCTTCGTGATAAGCAATGATGCGTTTTTCTTCATCGGAAATCAGCCTGGATTTTCTTTCCGGGCCCATGACGACCCGTTCGATCGCCTCTTCCAATTCCGGCTGACCGATGGCTTTCTTATTGCGGCGGGCTGCCAGGATGGCGCCTTCGTTGACCATATTTTCGAGGTCAGCACCGACGAATCCCGGCGTGCCGCGGGCGAGCGAACCCAGATCCACAGCTGGGTCAAGCGGCTTGCCCTTGACGTGTACCTTCAGGATGGCTTCCCGGCCTTTCATGTCCGGCCGGTCGAGGGTGACCCGGCGGTCGAACCGACCAGGGCGAAGCAGGGCGGGATCCAGGATATCCGGACGGTTTGTGGCGGCAATGATGATGACATTGGTGTCCGTATCGAAGCCGTCCATCTCGACCAGCATCTGGTTGAGGGTTTGCTCTCGCTCGTCATGGGACCCACCGAGACCAGCGCCTCTCTGGCGTCCGACAGCGTCGATCTCATCAACGAAAACAATGCAGGGAGAGTGCCTTTTGGCCTGATCGAAAAGGTCCCGGACTCGGCTGGCACCTACACCTACGAACATCTCAACAAATTCAGAACCGGAGATCGAGAAGAACGGCACTCCGGCTTCGCCTGAAACAGCCTTAGCGAGAAGGGTCTTGCCGGTGCCAGGCGGGCCGACTAAAAGTACACCTTTGGGAATTCGGGCGCCGAGTTGGATGAATTTTTGTGGTTCACGCAGGAATTCAACCACTTCGTACAATTCCTGCTTGGCTTCCTCTACACCGGCAACATCCATAAACGTCACGGTTGGATGCTCGCCGGTGAACATGCGGGCACGGGATTTGCCGAAAGCCATAGCCGCATTATTGGATCCCTGTGCCTGGCGGAAGATGAACCAAAGCACGCCGGCCATGAATATCACCGGGAGAATATACAAGGCACTGCTCAGAACACCACCCCAGATGGACGGAGCTTTGACCTCGATCTTAACGTTATCGGGTGATAGCTGTTCCGGGGTTACACCCAGGCTGATCAGTTGATCGACGAGGGTGGCATCGGCTTCCTTGCGGGATTCGATCCCATCCTTGGAAGTCGCTTCAGATCCGCTGCGTGAAATCACGCGGATACGGTCATCGCTTTCAATAATGATTCGGGCAATGTCACCCTGCTGGACGGAACTAGCCACCTCATTTATGGTAAGCGGTTGTTCTGCGGCGCCTTGGTCGCGGAACCCCATATAGAACATTGCGCCGATTGCCACGATCAACAGGAAATAGATAAAGAACGATTGGTTACGGGAACTCACTGAATCCTCCAAAAGACGGGCGAATTATACCAACATCAGTGCTTAGATGCCTCCAGCTCAGCATTTATTATATGAATCTCTAATAAACCCATGAAAATCGTCCACATCTCGGTTTAACTGAACCACTGCGGATGGTCGTAACTGCCAATCTGAAATAAGTGGAAATTGGTCACAGATTGGGTATGTTTCTGTAACAGAGAGTCCAAGAAAATCCTTTTATTTGATAAACTTCCATGTTTTCATAACGGAAAAGGATTGAATAATATTTCATTAGTAACCTAATGTAGGATCGATATAGCAAATGTCCATCCTGAGTTCAATCTCAAGGCGGGTACTCAATGAGGGATAAAATTGATCGCCGGAAAGAGAATAGTGGATGAACAGAGTAATAACCGTACGAAATTTGAAGCATGAGTTAGCCGCACCTGCCCGGGTGGTTTTTTGTGAGAGTTTTTCGTGCAGGCTGCGGGGTCTGATGTTCCATGCTCGGCTGCATGCGGATGACGGATTGCTCCTGGTTGGAACGCAGGACAGCCGGCTCGAAGCAGCCATCCATATGCTCTTTGTACCGTTCGACTTATCCGTCTTTTGGATCAATAGCCACCTGATCGTCGTGGATAAGATCATCGCACGGGGCTGGCGGCCGGCTTATACACCCAAAAGTGCTGCCATGTATATACTCGAAGTGCATCCCAATCGCCTGGGTGATTACGAGATTGGTGATAAGGTAGAATTCGTAATCGTCGAATAGAGATTGTTTAACATGTCAGCGCGATCACTATCTATCCTGCTTGTCTTATGCATGCTGATCAG
>Ga0154778_1122_pt2 | contig 29163 bp, 26 predicted proteins | sample Rifle2008BG16ft_FD_105786 | JGI IMG/M metagenome (GOLD analysis project Ga0154778, IMG submission 105786) | Chloroflexi bacterium RBG_16_51_16 | reverse complement strand
CTCGCGCTCCGGTTGTGGTCGCCTGAGTACCCTGAACAACCTTCGCCAGCCCAAAGTCCACCAGGAAAATGTGCCCGTCCGGGGTGATCTTGACATTGCCTGGTTTGATGTCCCGGTGCAGGATGGAAGGCTTGCGGGTATGTAGATACTCCAGGGCGTCGCACATGGCCGCGCCGATTTGGATCGCTTCGTCATCGTTGATGGTTCCGGTGCGGTCCATTCGCTGGCGAAGATCCTCCCCTTCTATGAAATCCATCACCAAATACTGGCCTTGCTCACCCACCACGAAGTGGTCAGACACCCGCGGCAGGTTCGGATGCCGCAGGTTGGCCAGGATCACCGCCTCCAGGCGGAATTGTTTGGCGTATTCATTTGTAGTGAACAGGTTTTCTTTGACGGCTACATCCACCCCAAGGTTTTCATCTACGGCGCGATACACGGAACCCATACCCCCCTGTCCCAGGATCTCGACGATCCGGTAGCGCTTATGCAGATGTGTATCGCGTTCGAGGGTCATCCGTATCCGGGTTGAATATTGTCCACTTAAAAATGGATTTACCCACCGTCGTCTGGGGGGAACCAAAACTATGCGATTATATCAGAGCCTATTTCTCAGGGCGCGGTCGGGATGCCAAACTGAAATGAAAATATAACAAGGGAGCCCCGAAAACGATCCATAAACCCACTAATGAATAGCGCAAGTACCTAAACAAATAAGCGGTGAAGTCTTCGCCTCGTGGAAACACAAAACCGAGGCCTCGCCAGAGGATCAGAATGCCAATTATGCCGATTATGTAGCGTAAAAAGCGTTTCCATACAGGCCCTTCCGTGTGATAGCCTCCCATACGATGGACCAAGGCTGCACCGAACGCAAATCCAAACAATGTACCGGCTGAAGTGATGACGCCCTCCATGGAATACGGATCGGGAGATTCGCCTCCTGCCTTCAAGGCATTAGCGATCCATGCCTGGGGTAGTCCCTGTCCAACCACACTACCTTGTATGCCATAGCCAATACCGGCCAGAATCAAAGATGAAACAAACGCGATCGACAACTGAATTAAGATCGATTTTGTCAACAACCAGCGTGTAACGGATTTCCATAAGCGTATGAATCCCCATAAAAGCGCACCTCCGATCAACCAACCCACCAGCACATCATGCGGGAAGTGCATCCCAAGTACGAGCCGGGATAAACCAATGAGAAAGGCAGCCCCGAATCCCAACAAGTAAAATGGTCGTCGTCCCAACTTGACCGTTATCAAACCCCAGATACTAACTGCGTTCTGCGCGTGGCCTGAGGGGATGCCAAACGTTGTGTCACCTGCCAATGGTTGAACGAGCGGGCTGATCCAAAACGGTCGCGGATCGTGGAAGAGCAGCTTGAAAATGAAATTCAATCCATTGCTGATGATGAGGATGTAACCGACTTGCAACCCAAGTCCTGCATCCAGGCACCAATAAATTAAAGGGAGGATGAAGAAAAAAAATTCCTCCTGGCCAAGGAAAGTGATGAATTTCATCGGCACGATCAGCCAATCGCCCAGGTTCTGCAGCCATAAAATGAATTGAATTCCCGCTTCCCATAAACCTTCCATCTTTACCTCCATCCTTGCTAAAAAATAATCCCCGGAAAGGGATTTGACGAAGGAGCAATCCTCATTGTACACTCTACTCGTGAGTGCATCGGCTTTACGTGCCCGTGGGATAAAACAAGCCAGGGTGCAGGATCGTTATTGGGATTGGACATGTATCCTGCTTCTTTTCCTGTTGCTCCAGGTTGCGGCTGCCCGTCTGTCGATCACCAGCTGGACAGCTGATCTCTCCATTCCCGGCACGTTGGGGATGCTTGGCCTGGCAGTAGGTCTGGGCCTGGGTTACAGCGCCTTTAGGCGCCTGGTAATCCTGGTGGTGAGTTCTTTATATACCCTCGTGGTCCTCCCATTGATTCTTATCCAGCCTGTTCAACTGGAAGCCTCGTTATCCGAACGCCTGATCAACCTGGGCAGCCGGTTGTGGTTTTCCCTCGGGAATCTGCTGACCCGGCAACCGATTGACGATCCATTATTCTTCATCTCATTTGTATCCTTGATTTTTTGGACAGCCGCTCTGATGTCGGGTTATGCGCTCACCCGCAATACAAATCCGCTTGTGGTGATCCTTCCATTTGGGATCATCACCCTGGTTATCCATAACTTTGATGACTATGAACCTGGCCACGGTTGGGCGCTGCCGATCGTAATCTTCCTGTCCCTCGTCCTCCTGGGCAGGTTGGTATTCGCTCAATACCTGGTTGATTGGAAAGCCCGGCGGATCTTTGCCGCACCCGACACCGCCTCGGATATTCAAAATTTATTATGGCTGGCAGCGGGAGGGATCGTCCTGTCTGCCTGGTTGATCCCAGCCTCCCTCAATAATCTGGAAACCGCATCCCAGGCATGGGAGAAGTTTTACACGCCGATTCGTGACCGGGTATCTCCAGCGGTGAACGCATTGGAATCCCCGTATGGATCCGGTGATCGGGATGTTTTCTACGGGGAGAGCCTTGCACTGGGTCGCACCGCCGCGCTTGGTGAAATGCCGATATTCACATTAAAGATCAATTCGAGCGTGGTTGATCCGCCGCCGCGATATTACTGGCGCGGGCGCATCTACGACACCTATTCGAATGGTGAATGGCACAACCTCCAGGCTCTTACGCACCTCTTTAAACCTGGCCAGGATATACTGCAACTCCCGGAGACGAGCAATCGATTAAAAATTCGCGCGAATGTCACCGTTGAATTTTCCAGGCAGGCACTCATCTATTCTCCCGGTGACTTGTATTGGGTAAATCGGCCTGGCAGTGTTTTCTCTTCACCAGGTTCCGGGCCTACAGAGGATCTCGCAGCCTGGTTGGCCGAACCCGTTCTCCTGGCTGGTGACCGTTACGAGCTGCAAGCCGAGATCATCAATCCATCCGTAGAGGAACTTCGTTCGGCAGGAACCGGGTATCCCCAATGGATCAAGGACCGCTATTTACAAGTCCCGGTAGAAATTGCGGATCCTATCCATAAACTGGCGGTTACGATTTCGCCGCAGGGTCCGGCCACTCCATATGACCAGGCGGCAGCCATCACTGGCTATTTGCGGGAAGAGATCAAGTACCGCACCGAACTGCCTCCGCTGCCGGACAATAAGGACCCTCTGATGTGGATCCTGTTCGAACAAAAAGAGGGGTTTTGCATGTACACAGCCAGTGCCGAAGTCCTGCTTCTCCGGTCCCTGGAGATCCCGGCTCGGCTGGCGGTCGGATTCACCCAGGGCGAACTTGAAAGAGGTAACTACCATGTAAAACGGGTGAACTCCCATGCCTGGCCGGAGGTCTACTTCCCCACCATCGGCTGGGTCGAATTCGAACCGACTTCCGTTCAAGCACCGCTCGTCCGGCCTCTAAATACCAACGAATCAGATCGTGGCCTCAGCGGGGCGGACACCGGCGTGCCTCCAAACTCGAATCCAAATTTCGAGGGAAAAGGCGAAACGAGAGCCGAGGAAAGTTTCACACCTTCCTCCAATCTGGCTGGAAGTTTTCTTGCCACCCGACTGGGGCGCGTAGTTTTCATCACCCTCCTGATGCTGCTCGTCCTTGGAACCATCAGCTTGGGCTTGCGTTTCAAGGTCTTCGATCGTCTCCCGGTTTATCTGGAAAATATCTTTGTCCGCTTCGGGAGTCGTCCTCCGCACTGGCTCGTCCAGTGGATCAGGTGGAATGAACAAACATCGATCGAAAAATCTTTCCAGGCTATCAACCTCAGCCTTGGCTGGCTCGGATCGTCAATCCCCATCCATGCGACACCGGCTCAACGTGCCCACCTACTGGTTGAAAGGCTACCAGTCGCACAAAAAAATATTGAAGTCCTGGCAAACGAGCACGAGGCCGAATTATTCACACCCCGGGCTGCTGATCCGGTGCGCGCCCGCAAGGCGGCGCGCTCCATTCTATTCGAATCTGTCAAAGCCCAGCTGCGCAGGTTAAAATTCTTTTAATTTCATGGATCCGCTCCCCTACCTTCCCGGGTTGAGCCCAGCTGAGCCCGGTCCGCTGTCACGTTTCATTCCCCCGCTCGAACAGGGAGTGGCGGCAGCCTGGCTTGCCAGGCATCACATACCACCGGGAACCTGGCTGCTGGATCCATTTGGTTTTGCTCCCCAGCTGGCGATCGAAGCGGCGCGCAGCGGATATCGGGTGCTGGTCACCGCGAACAACCCCATTACTCGCTTCCTGCTGGAGATGGCCGCCATGCCTCCTGCCGAGAATGATTTCACGGCTGCGCTCGCTGCACTGGATGTATCGAAAAAAGGTGCCGAACGCATCGAAATGCACATCCAATCCTTCTACCTTACGAGATGTGATAAGTGTGAACGCGAGATCCAGGCGGAATCTTTTCTCTGGCGCAGGGAAGAAGGCCAACCCTTCGCCCGCATTTACAAATGCCCGCACTGTGATGATGCCGGTGAACGGCCGGTGAAAGCAGCGGATATCGACCGTGCCCGTGAGATCGCGGCGAGCGATGGGCTTCACCGCTCACGCGCCCTGGAGCGGGTCGCCTCGATCCAGGATGACTACCGCGAGTATGCAGAGGAGGCTATTAAACACTACCTCCCCAGACCTTTGGTTGTGCTTACCACCTTGATCAACCGGATGGAGGCGCTCAACCTTTCTGAGCGCCGTCGCCAGGCACTAACTGCCCTGCTTCTGATTGCCTGTGACGCGGGGAATACTTTGTGGGGCCATCCTATGGAGAGACCTCGCCCAAAACAGCTCCATATTCCCGCGGTCTTTCGGGAGCAGAACCTTTGGATGATGCTTGCAAACAGGCTGGTCACTTGGATCGAAACCGGTGCAAATGTGACCCTGGTCGACTGGCCATCCAAAGTCGACGAGAGCGGCGGTATCTGTCTGTTCGAAGGTCGCCTGAGCCAGCTCGCCCACCAAGTCAGGAGGCAGATCCCCATCTCGGCTGTGCTCACCTCCCTGCCGCGGCCCAATCAGGCATTCTGGACTCTCTGCGCATTGTGGTCTGGCTGGCTGTGGGGCCGCGAAGCCGTGGAGCCTTACAAAGCGGCTCTGAGGCGCCGCCGCTATGATTGGACCTGGAGCGCCACCGCCCTGCACTCCGCTTTCTCCCACCTCTTCGGATTGCTACCACCCGGTACAGCGGTCTTCGGATTGCTGCCGGAGCCTGAACCCCCTTTCCTTACCTCCGCGCTAACCGCCGCTGAAGCGGCTGGTTTTGATCTGAAGGGACTTGCCATGCGCACCGGGGGTGACCCGATCCAGATTCTTTGGGAAAGCGGTGAACACCTTCAGCGAGTAACTCATAAACCTGTTGTAGAAGAAGCGCGCCAGTCTGTCGTGGATCACCTATTGTCGCGCGGCGAACCGGCTCCTTACTTGCATCTGCACGCCGCCGCTCTGATCGATCTTGCTTCAAAGCGCGCTCTCAGAGATAAAGGTCAGGAGATCGAACAGGCGCTGCGCTCGACCAACAGCCTGATCCAAAACGCATTAAGGGATGATACGTTATTCGAGCATTATTCGACGGGTGCCAGTGTTGAAACTGGAGTATGGGGCCTGAAACCATCCCGCGGAATGATGGACCACCCCTCCGACGAGCCGTTGGCCGACCGGGTGGAACTCGCCATCGCCAACTACCTGCAGAATAATTCGGAGTGTATTTTTCTAGAACTCGAAGACAAGCTCTATCCCCTCTTTCCCGGGCTGCTGACGCCCTCGCAGGGGCTCCTGCAGGCTGTTCTGGGTTCTTATGCGCTCCGGGAAGGCAGCCTGTGGGTCATGCGTGAGGAAGATGCGGCTAAGAGACGGGCAGAAGCCATGGAAGAGATGACCCGCGTCATCGAGACCGTTGGAAAACGATTGGAGTTGTCCATCCGCGTTCATGAGAGGTTCGTCTTATGGGAGGAAAAAAAGCAGCTCGTGCGTGCATTTTACATTTTGGGATCCGCGCTATTGAGCCGGGCTATCAACGAGATCCCATACCGCCCGGACCAGGTTGTCCTGGTCATTCCCGGCGGTCGGGCAGCCCTGGCTGCATACAAATCCCAACGGGATCCTGCGCTTGATAAACGACTGGGGCCTTACCGGCTGGTGAAATATCGTTTACTTCGAGCCATCGCCCAGGTGCCTGTCCTCACCCGCGAAACATTCGAAGAGCAGCTGCAGAGTGATCCCATCGAACAGTCCAGGGGACAGCTGATGATGTTCTGATGTGGACACTTGACATTAATCTCCATTCACGCGACGGGTATGAAACCAGGTTCATGCCATGAAATATTCATTGTGGTTTCTGGCATTGACCTTGACCGCTTGCGTCTCAATCGAGATGAAATCTGAACCGCCGAACACAGCTTTGGTTTTCGTTACTTCCACTTTGCCTCCAGCCAGGTTGGTTTCTCCCACCTCAGTTCAATCCACCGTGGCCACCACCCCTCCTTCCGCAGCAACTACCGTCGGGACGACCTCCAACTGTGAGGACCAGGCCTTGCTTTTAGAAGACGTAACCATTCCAGATAACACCGTCCTCCAACCAGGCACCCGCTTTACCAAGACCTGGCGCTTCGAGAATTCCGGCACCTGCGCATGGAGTGGTTATTCAATCGCATTCCTGGCTGGCGATCGCATGGATGCCCCCGATTCCTCGCCGGTTCCGGAAACTGGACCGGGTCAGACCGTCGACATCTCTATGGACCTGACGGCTCCTTCGCTGGACGGTTTATTTACTGGTTATTACGAGCTGCGCAGCTCGGATGGCAAGGTCTTACCCATCGGTATAGAAAAATCCTTCTGGGTAAAGATCGTGATCGGAGCCGGCATTCCCTCGACAGCAGCCGTGCCATATGCATCCACTCCTCTGATCACACCCGGCGGACCGCTCAGCTGCGATTACTTCCTGGGCAAGACCTATCAAAACGAGGTTGCCTCATTGATAAATTCCGCCCGGAGCGAAGCGGGTCTGCCCACCCTGCAAGTTAACGCCCAACTTGCAGCTGCCGCGCAGGACCACAGCATCGACATGGCCTGTTTCGGATTGCTCAGCCATTCAGGTTCGGATGCCTCCTCTATTTATGAGCGGCTGGTTTCCGCGGGTTATGCGCCTTCCGATTACGGGGAGGTTATCTACGCCAGCGGATATCCACAATCGGCTTTCGACTGGTGGATGGACGATCCCCCTCATCGCGCCGAGATCCTCAACCCGGCTTATACCGAGATGGGCATCGGTTATGCCTATAACGCGGATAGTTTTTATAAAGGATACTACACCGTCGACTTCGGCAGACGTTAAATGCACGCGAGATCGTGACCTGCAAGTGTTCATCGGTCTTAGGATTGTTCATTTTCTTACGACATTTAACATTCTTGGTTGATATTCGGGAAAGATCTCGCTTACAACCGGGTTGTTCAAGCGCTTCACGCAAACCTCGGATAGCACATCCCGGTAATCCGTGGTGACGGCCAGGTCGCCGGGTCCAATACGCTGCCCCTCATCCAAACCCGGCCACTGCCCATGGATCCGGCCTCCTGCCACATTCCCACCCATCAACATCATCATGCTTCCGTGACCGTGATCCGTGCCCAGGCTCCCGTTCTCCGAAACGCGCCTTCCAAATTCGGACATGCTGACTACGATCAGGCTGTCCATATGCTCATGCATATCAGCGTAAAAGGCTGACAATCCGAGCGCAAGCTCTTCAATCAAGTTAGGCATCTGACCGGTTGTCGAACCCTGTGCGAAATGCGTATCCCAACCGCCGACATCGATGGCAGACACCTCCAAACCGACTTCTGCTTTGATCAGCATGGCGGTTTGTTTTAAGGCCATGCCGAGTTCCGTTTCAGGATACAAAGCTGAATGGGCGGGTTTGTAGATCATGGGATCCATGGACTGCATGGTATTCATGATCGAGAGTGTGTCCTTTCCGAGATCGTCACCCTCATAAAGCAGATCCAACGTGCTCCGCATCTGATCCAACAGGTGTTGATTACCGCCCAGGTGGAAATCCGCGATCGATCTCAAGGCGGAAACCGGCACGGATCCACTCAGGCTTCTCTGCGTGCGGGTCCCCATGGCTACCGCCCGGAGAGGCGATGAATTACCGGTGTCCAGGGAGGCGAGGTGGCGCCCAATCCAACCCGAGGCGGGTCCTCGCTCATCTGCCACGCCGCGCTCCATCAGCTCCATGGCTTTGAAATGGCTGCGCGACTCGTCCGGCCCACCGCAGGCGTGAATGACAGCCAGGCTGCCGTCATGCCAGGCATCCAGCAGGGGCTGGAAGGACGGATGGAATCCGAAGAAACCATCCAGGTCGATGGTACGCTCCTCCGGTTTAGTTTTAGTGTCATCCGGGGGCGGAATCCCGAGCGTCGGTCGGAGCCGGTAATAGGCTCGTTCGCCGTGTGGCACGACCATGTTCAAGCCATCTGCCGCACCGCGCAGGAATATAACCACAAGCGTGTCGCCGCGGGGTGCAATGTTGGGTGGTGCAAATGCAAGTCGTGGCATCCATGGCTTTTCGAGCGGTCGTCGCAACAATCGGGCAGCCGTCCGTTCGCTCGTTCCTGGTGTTACCATATCAACTCTCCGGTCTTAATTTTTTTATTTCCACTGGAACGAGGGTGAGACTAATATTCCAGCGGCCAGAATTTGAAGCATTTCTTCTTCATTCGTGCCTCCGGATGTGATCAACTCCATCAACCCGCTTCGGAATGGCTCGGCGATCGGTACACCCAGAAGCAGGGTGGCCAGTGCATCAAATCTCACCGTTAGATCATCATCGGGTACATACGCCAGTAAATGTTCCATATCAATCTGTGTTCCTTCGATTTCACCTCGCACCAACCGGAACGCAAAATTCCACCGGGGCATCAGGTTGCCCTGCCAGGCTGCAGAGTTATCGGGGTAGCCATCGGGTGTGGGACAGCCGAACAGGGATTGACCCATACCGCGCAGGCTTTCATCAGGCCCACGCCCGTCTGTTTGAGCATGGAGCATTCGCAAGGCTGAGATCACGAAGTCGGAGGGTCGTTTGTATTTGGGCTGCACGAAATCCACCCCATCCAGTAGGATGACTCGCAGCACTGACTTGATATCGCCTTCGGTATCAAGGAAAGCCCGGGCTCCTTTTTGAATGAGTTCCTCGGGTGGATCATCAGCGATGAAACGCCATGCCAGCTTGGACGAAATGAAACGAGCCGTGCTCGGATGAGTCGAGAGTGTGTCGATCACCTGTTCAGCCTCGTTGATTCCTGAATCGGAAATTTCCATACCCAGCACGTATTTCACACCCGGATCATGCAGGTCAGCGTTGAATTCAAAATCACCCAGCCAGAAATGATCCTTGACCGTCCATCCTGTCAGGCATCGCGCAAGTTCCATAACATCCGCCTGGGAATAGCCTCCGTTGACACCCAGGGTATGTAACTCCATCAATTCACGGGCGTAATTCTCATTGGGTGCACCTTTATGGTTGACATGATTGTCCAGGTACACCAGCATGGCGGGCGAGTGCGCCGAGGCCAGGATCAACTCCCGGAATGAGCCGAGCGCGTGCGTACGGACAACCCTCCGGTCATCGACAGTCTTCAGGTAAAAACAGTTTCCCTTCTCGGTGAAGATGTTCAGGTGGTCGTTCCAAAAACCTACCATGACTTCATACAACTGCCGCCGGCTGTAGACCTGGCGGATCAGACTGGCCAGACGGAGTTCGGCGGGGAGGCTTTCCCGGTCATAATTCTCGAACAATTGATTGCTGATGGCTTCCAATTCATTCGCTTCCATTTCCAGAGACCTGAACGGCGCCAACCTCAAGCTGCAGTCCAGGTCATCGATCGATTGGATATCCAACTGTTCTTCGATCCAGGGTTTCAGACCAACCTCAAGAAACCGGGCACGCTCGTCCGGTCTTGCTCCAAAGGTCAGCCGGTTCAAGACCGTAAAGTCGTGCTCATCCATCGGTGACCACTCCGTTACGGACATGCTGCCCGTCAGCCTGCGATATATGGCTCCGCATCCGGAGAGCGCCGCGCTTGTGGTAACCAGCGCGGAAAGCTTGAGGAATTCACGCCGGGAAATCGGCATAACCTACACCTGGCTGGGAACCGATCCAGGGGAACGCAATGTGATCTTCGGTCCCGAGTTTAACAAGGCATAAACTGTAATACCCAAAGCCATGATGAGCATCAAAGGCCAGAGAAACAACCAACCCAGGACAGGGAAGAAGACAGCCAGCTCCAGGATCACCGCTCCACGGATGAAGGCACCCACCGGACTGTAACTCGTGCCAACCCGCTGCAGACGGTCACCGAGGTGCGCGGCTATTCCGCCCGCGCCAATGCTGATCATGGTCAGGCCGAGAGCCAGGACCAGCCAGCCTGTGAATTTTGCAGGACCGAACGGCAGCGAGAGCAGGATCAGGGTGGGGATCGCGATCACGAACCCCATCCCCAGCCCAAGCCAGAATGCACGCCAGGGTGTGCGTTCAATGCGTTCCTGCGCCCGGGCGATCAAATTGGGGAATGCCAGCCACCAGGCTGCCAGCATGGCAGGGTAGGCCAGACCGATCAACACCAAAATAAAAAAGATGGCGGTAATATCAGCCATTTTCAGCTCCTCTCAATCAGCCGCTAATTAACAAGCAATACAGGGTCGGATGGAAAATTGTTGCAAAGTTGAATGGGTTAATTTTCCAGGACGTGATCTGGATTAAATATCAGAGATGCCTGGGTTCATTTCACTCCAGGCATCTCTGTTCTTAAAAATACGGTTGCTCTTGCGAAAACTGATTTATTAAATTTTCTTACTTAGAGAGGGTAGATCTCATTCCATTAAACATCAGGAATTTAATTCGGTAATCGATCAAACGCCTTAAATAATTAATTCAGCTGCCTATTCGGATTTATAGCTTAACATCACGTCATTCTTGGACGGATCTTGCACCAGGAACCCATCGTTTAATTCCCTGCCTTGGACACCCGCCTTCTCAATCCGGGAAAGCACTTCGTCATAGGCTGTCTTATCCGGTAACTCAACGTTAAAATATTTCATCCCTAGTGCATCCGGCGGAGGCGGAGATGCTCCTTCACCCTGCCAGGTGTTCAATCCGATATGATGGTGGTAACCGCCCGCCGAAACAAACGCAACCCGGAATGATTTTGAGACGCCCATCACGTCAAAGCCAAGGATGTCATGATAAAAGTCAACGGCTTCATCCACATCCCGCACGTGCAGGTGCACATGACCTACGCGGGTATCCGGTGCCGCTGGCAGGTCCAGGCGATCGTTAGCGTTCAGGAGACCAAAGAGAGCGTCCACGTCCAAAGGTTCGCGTCCATCGCTCAGGCTCCCGTCCGCACGCCGGGCGGTGAACTGACCCTCCTCGATCTGGAAGGTTCCGTCCTCGGGTGATTCGGCATACAACTCGATCCCGTTGCCTTCGGGATCGTCCAGGTAGGTCGTCTTCGTCATGATGTGATCTGTGGGGGAATTGCGTACATTCTTTGAAAAAAGGCGCGCTACGGCGCGGGCCAGCTCCTTACGGTTAGGATGCAGGATCGCAAAATGGTACAAACCCGTGGTCCCAGTGTATCGTTTGAATTCCGGTTCTTCTGTTAAACGGAGCAGGTCAGTTTCACCAGCTCCCATTCCTGCCTGGTTGCCCTTCCGCCAGTGGAGCACAAAACCGAGCCCTTCCTGGTAGAAGTCAAGCTGGCGGTCGAGGTTCGCAACGTTCAGGTGTACGTGACCTATACAAGTGGATGGATGAATGGATTTTGGCATATCAACATGGATAGGGCTGTGTGGGTTATCTCTTACTTCTCCTCGCGAAGAAGATCAAAGCCAGTCCGATTACAACGGTTATACATCCATAAACCGCCCACTCGATCTGCCCGGTCATGAAACTACCCGGCAGCAAATTTATGCCTTGCAAGATCCAGATCACGCCTGTGAATATCAGGAGAACGGCAAGAATCCTCAATCCGATATTCATTCTTTCAATTCCAGGCTCATTTCAGCGAGGTTTCCATGTAGGTGGCAGGTCTCACTAGTATAGACGCTTATTCCGTCACCGTATGCACTTATTAATTTATGTGTATCGACATGCCTTTTTACGAATCATACGACTTATAATAAGACTTCGGCTGAAATTTTACCTCAGGAGCGGTCGTGGCCAGAAGACGCAGCATTGGATTCATCCAACTCGAGTGGACCTGCCCTAACTGCAGCACGCGCAACCCCGGCGGAAAAAAGACCTGCACCAATTGCGGAGCACCCCAGCCGGAGAACGTGCAGTTCGAACGACCGGCTGATGAGAAGGTCGTTACGGATGAAAAAGCCTTGCAGTCTGCCCGAGTGGGACCGGACGTTCATTGCGGGTTCTGCGGAACGCGCAATTCTGCCACAGCCAAGGTATGTTCGCAGTGCGGGGGTGATCTTAAAGAGAGTCAGGCTCGCCAGGCTGGCCGCGTCATGGATGCAGCCGCACCGGCTCCCCAATCCATAAAATGCACGAATTGTGGCACTGAGAATCCGCCCGCCAATACCATTTGCTCGAATTGCGGCGCACCCCTCTCGCGCTTGGCAGAATCCGCCGGGATTGCCTCTGCCTCTGTGGCTGCCGGGTCAATTCATCCTGCAGCACCTAAAAAACCCAACTTGCTCCTGATAGGCGGGATCGCGGCAGGTGTGCTCGCATGCTGTATTGGTATTGCTTTAATATTTTTCCTGCCCACCTCCTCCGTCGAGGCGACCGTTTCAGAGGTTTATTGGCAGACTTCAGTTCCGGTGGAGGAGGTTCGCGCCGTATCTTACGATAATGAACGCGGCAGCCCGCCCTCCGATGCTTATAATGTCTCCTGCGACACCCAAAGTGAAGAGGTCTGCGAACAAAAGACGATCGACAAAGGCAATGGCTATGCCGAAGTTGTTGAAGATTGTCACACGGAGACCGAACAGTACTGCGACTACACCCGGGATGAGTGGACGACCATCCAAACCTATTCGTTGGACGGTCATGACTCTGCACCCATGTATGAGCAGCCGAGCCTTTCCACCGGTCAGCGGCTTGGCAATGAAACCGTCACTTTTTCGGTTAGCTTTGCGGTGGATAATGGCATCAAGAATTACACGCCGGATGACTTGAATGAATATCGACAATTCAGAACTGGGGATATATGGACATTGAACTTGAACGCACTGGGTGGAGTCGTTTCCGTAAAACGGTGACGGATTCAATCAATTTATTAATACCAAGGCAGGGTGTTATGCCAGAAGTGACCGAAGTCTATGAGCGAGACCAGCGCAAACGCACACTGGATCTCATCCTGTGGATCGTATTGGCCACCTCCCTCGTGCTGGGAATATTCAACCTTCAATTTGAAGACCTTGCCTCGATCCTGGCGTTGTTCGGGTTGGCTGTGTTGTGTGTGCCGCTATTGATCCTGAACTCACGCGATCATTATCAGGTTGCGGCTGCGACACTCAGCCTGATCGTCCTCATGGCTATCAATATCAACCTCTATGATGGGGATGGCATCCGCGATCCTGGTTTGCTGGCCTATCCCATATTCATCATGACCGGCACATTATTCTTCGGCAGGCGGGCTGCCCCTTATTTTTCCGCGGCAGCCGTGATTTCGGCGGGAGTAATTATCTTCCTTGAGATTCAAGGTGAGGTAATTCCCACCATCGGTCCGACTACCTATGAAATCCTTATTCCTATCGGTATACTTTTTTTGGTCGGGGCAACCATCATCTGGGTGATCGTGGGCAACATCGATAAAAATCTCGACCTGGCGAATAAATCGATGGCCGAGTTGAGAAACAATTATGACCTGACCCTGGCAGCCTGGGCGCAGGTACTCGAGTATCGCGACCGTGAAACAGTGGGTCACAGCCGGCGTCTGGTGGATTTGAGCACCCGGCTGGGCAGGGCATTGGGGCTTAGCGAAGAGCAGATCGTGAATCTGCAGCGGGGCGCGATCGTCCACGACATCGGCAAACTGGCGATCCCCGATGATATTCTATTAAAGAATAACGTCCTGACCGAAGATGAAAGGAGGTTAATCCGCAGGCATCCCCAGTATGCAAGCCAGATGCTCGCCGGAATCCCTTTCCTCAAGCCGGCCCTTGAAGTCGCGCACAGCCACCACGAACGCTGGGACGGAAGCGGGTATCCTGAAGCTTTAAAACAGGAACAGATACCCCTCCTGGCGCGGGTCTTCGCAGTTGTGGATACCTGGGATGCGTTGAACTCAGAGCGGGTCTACCGTCCGAGATGGTCGGAGGATGAAAGCAGAAAATATATTAAAGAAAATGCGGGGATCCTTTATGATCCTCACATTGTTGAGGTTTTCCTTTCGATAGTTTGATTGTTCATTAATTAAAAATAGCGGAGGGAAAAACCTCCGCTATTTTTAATTTTGGTGCTCGGGATGAGAAACCAGCAGCTATTCAATCCGGCGGTATTGCAGAATCGTGGTTGGTGCTGGAAAAGTTCAGCCAATCATCAGCCCAATCGCCAATAAAATTGGAGTAGCCAGGTTGATCAGCACATTTTGTCCCATGGCGGGGATCAAAGCGGGAATGTCCTCCGAGTTCTTCAGTACGTTGCGTATGATCTGGATCGCAAGCACCAGGGTAAGCAAAGCCAGCAGGGCGAAACGTGGCAGATAGCCAAACAACACACCGAGACTGATCACGAGATATGCCGCGATCAGGAAAGCGATATAAATGAAACCCGACACCCTGCGCCCCATAACGATTGGATAATGCGATCGGCCAATGGATCGGTCGGCTTCGACATCCGGAAATTGGTTCAATAGCAGCAGGTTACTGACCAGAAAGAAAGGGACGAGTGAAGCTACAAATGCCTGGACTGAGTATTTTCCAGTCAACGCAAAATGCGTGCTGAGCACCATCAGCGGACCAAATCCAAGTCCTGGCACGATCAAACATAAGAGCGGGAATTTAACGATCCAAATGGTGTAGCTGTACAGCAGGAAGAGACCGGTGATCCAGATTGGCAGAGTCCCCCAACCCCAAACGACGGTAAAGGTGATACCCACCAGCGCTGCAACACCAAAAGCCGACCATGCAAGTGCAAGTGCCTGCGGGGCGATCTCAGGGTGTGCTTGCAGTGTGCCACTGCCGCCACTGAACGGTGTGCGCTGAGTACGCGCATCCAGGCCGGTTCGAAAATCGAAATACTCATTGAACACGTTTACGCTTATATGTGAGGCGATCGCCCCGATCAATGCAAGTGAAAAATAAAACCAGTTGATCTGTCCGATCGTCCAGGTTGCGGTTCCCAAACCCACTAAAGCACACGCCGGCGCCAGGATGACAAAAGGCAGGCGCATGGTGCCGATTAATATTTTCAATTTCTGCATGCGGTGATGCTCCTTTAAAATGAATTGTCTCGGCTTTTTTTATCATATACCGAACAAATCCATAAGAACTTATGTCATCTCTTTGGCATGCAGAAATGCTATTTATGGACAGGAATAGTCTGTCGTCGCTCCATCAAAGAGTTGATAGATAGTTGCCCCGCGAATGGTGTCATGAACACAGTAATTCCTTTTGATGAATGCAATAACCGCTTCAAATTCGATGGGCAATCCGATTTTGGTAACACCACCCTGTTGTTCAAGCAGTGTCTCCAACGAGAGCATATCCCGGTAATCAACTTTCTGAGTACTAACGATCAAGTTGGGTGGGTCAGTCCGCATGTCCTCGAGAAATTCCGAAACTTTTTTTCCATGGGTGTACCCGGGCATGAATAGGGGATATTGATAAATATACCGGGTTGGCGATTGTCGATCCGCCAAATAATTGATCCACACATCATTTCCCCAGACAAGCACATTCTCGCCCGGCTCTGTGTTTACCGTCACATAATCCACGATTGGGTTGATCACCTCGGTATGGCGCTCACTTCTATCTAAGGCTAGTCGATTGAATTGACGGGAAATGGTTTGGATGGTCTGGCTGTTCACAACGATCAATCCAGCGGCCAATGCAACCGGCAGGATATATGAAGGAATTCGATTAATTTGCTCCTGGATTACCTGCGGGATGAGGAGAATCGCACACCCGATCAACCAAGCCAAATACGGCACCCACAGGATGAAATAGTGTGTATAGACCCTCTGACTTAGTAATGTGATAGCGATCTCGATGGGCAATCCGATAAGTAAAAATAGGAAAAAGGGGAAATCAACTCTGGCTTTTTTTTCTCCATTAATCGTTCGATTGAGAATCGTCGCCAATCCAAGATAGCACATCGCCGGCAGCCAGACCCATCCGGTGATTCCTTGACTGAGGATTTGGATTGGACCGGTTGATCCGAATTGTGTGTAGAAAAAATTATATACAAACACCTGGTCGATAAATTCCTGGAATGCACCTTGTGCAAGCAGAACTCCGAAAAGGATCGCCAGGATCACCAATGTGCCGGTCATTATGCCCAGGAGGTTGCGGAAGCCATTTTTTAACGCTCCTGATTTGTATCCAAGGTAAATTTCCATACCGGAAATCGCAATCGCAGTGCCGATGTTATTCGGCCGCAGGCAAAAGCTCAATCCGAGCATCACCCCGATCATCGCCCAACGCCAGGTGCTTCGCTGACGATTAAATGTGGTGCTCCATAGGACTACCCCGGTGATGTTAAGGAAAATGGAATAGGTTTCCACATAATTTGTAGTATCCAGGTGGTATGGTCCACCCCTCGATAGTAGAACTGCACCAAAGCCCATGGACGCAATTCCTGCCAGTCCGCCCTGGGCGTGGTCAGCCATCCAATACAATCCCAAACAGATCGCAACCAGGCAAAGGAATTCCAGCATCCATACCCCCCACCGCGATCCTTGGCCGATCAGCAAGCCTATGGCATTGACATAATAGATCAAGGGTCCCTTATGGTCCCAAAAGTCAATATAAGGAACGGATCCTGCCAGTACCTGCTGGCCGCCGTAAAGAAACACACCGCTGTCCCTGCCTGGCAGAACTTTCAAGGGATCCTTCGGCACCATGATAAGAGTTACCAGCCAGAAGGAAAGTAGGATGACAAATAGATATTGAAGCCAGCGTTTCATTTGCTTTGATAAGTCATGGATTGCACTGACTGGATAAATTTTAGATTAACCCGCCTGCGCTGCACGCAATCAACGGGGTGTTCGGTGCCATCTTACATGTCGACACATTTGAGGAGGGAATTTGAGTCCTGATCGATTTTTATCCGCCAAGTGGATAACCAGCGTACATTAGGACTCCAGGCTCCCAATTTCCCTTTCCACCGCTTCAAGGATCTCCCCGGACTTTACCAATTCCTTCATGACATTGTGATCCGGGTATAACGGTCGATCGATCTCGAGGTGCTTTACGTATTTGCGGATCACCAACCGTGCGCACTGCGTCCCTTTGCCGGGCGTGAACTGGCGGAAATCCAGCGCCTGAGTGGCAGCCATAAACTCGATTCCCAGCACGCCGTAAGCGTTATCCAGGATCTGTCCGTTCTTGATGGCCGTGTTTAAGCCCATCGAGACGAAATCCTCCTGGTCTGCAGCCGCGGGAATGGATTGGATCGAGGCTGGCGTGGAGAGGATCCGCTGTTCGACGATGAGATGATCCGCCGTGTACTGCGAGAGCATCAGACCTGAATAAAATCCCGGTTCGTGAGCCAGGAAGTCCGGCAGTCCCTGCGATAGGGCTGGGTTGGTCAAGCGGTTCAGCCTTCTTTCCGACATGACGCACACCATCGTGATCGCCGCACCAGCCATGTCCATCGGTACAGAAACCGGTGTGCCCTGGAAGTTCGCGCCAGTCAAGATCAAGTTCGAATCCGGCAGGTAGATCGGGTTATCCCCTACACCGTTCAATTCGATTTCCACCTGCGAGTGGGCATAAGCCAGCGCATCCCGCGCCGAGCCGATCACTTGCGGTGTGGAGCGCATCGAATAAGCATCCTGCACCTTGGTTTTCATCCTGCCTGTCGTCAGGTCCGAACCCTCGATTACTTTCATGATGTTTTGCGCGGAACTGATCGCACCTTTGAATCCACGCAGCTCATGGAGTTTTTTATGGTAGGGTTTGAGGTTTCCAAGCAGTGCCTCAATGGACATCGCCGCTGCGATCTCCGCCTGTTTCAGCCAGCGTTCCATATCGTGGAGTTGGATCGCTGACATAGCTGTAAGTAAATTCGACCCGTTGATCGTGGCCAGTCCGTCGCGCGCCTGTAAACCCGGCGGTGTAATACCAGCCCGGCGCAGCGCTTCCGCGCCTGGCAGCCTGTTACCCTGATAAAAAGCCTCACCCTCTCCCATCAACAACAATGCCGCCTGGGCCATGGGAGCCAGGTCGCCGCTCGCGCCGACCGATCCCTTCTGGCATACGACCGGCGTCACGCCTTTGTTCAGCATCTCAACCAAAGCCAGCGTGATCTCCGGCCGGCAGCCCGAATTGCCGTGCGCGTGCACATTGATGCGCCCCGCTATCGCGCCGCGCACGTATTCGATCGGCGCCGGTTCACCGATGCCGGCTGCGTGGTTGTAGATCAGGTACCTTTGGAAATCCTGTACCTGGTCATCGTTGAGCACTTTTTCTGAAAATTCGCCGATACCGGTATTCGTCCCGTACATGATTTCCCTTTTCGCCAGCTTCTCCTCGAGCATGCGGCGGCAGAGTTTGATCCGCTCCAGTGCTTCGGTAGTTAGTTCTACCGGTTGGTTATCGCGGGCAATGGCTTTCAATTGTTCGATCGTCAAGGATGAGCCGTCAAGGGCTATGGTCATGCGGACTCCTCAAAGCAGGATCTTCCCGATCAAATGGATTTTTTTCCTGATGATTGTAATCTATGTGATTACTGGCTATACTTCAGAATAGCCTATTTAATTTATTGTTGAGTCCAATTAAGTTATTTTTTAGTGGCGGGGTAGTTCAGGTTTCGACTTATTCAGATAAAACGGAGAATATTATGAACAAAAATCGTTCCTCGCGCCAGGTTCGAATCAGCGGCACAGGTATTATCATCCTATTGGCTCTAGCCCTCTTCATCTTTCACATGTTTACCAATCACCAGTATGGTTTTCACCGCGACGAGCTCGCTACCATCGATGACGCCCGCTACCTGGATTGGGGATATATCGCCTACCCTCCGCTGACCCCGTTCCTCGGTCGGATTTCGCTCGAATTATTTGGCTTGTCGATGGTTAGCGTTAGGGTCTTCCCGGCATTGGCGCAGAGCATCGTGCTGATCTTGGGCGGTCTGATGGTTCGAGAGTTAGGCGGATCGCGGCTGGCTCAGGTCGTAGGAGCCTTGGCAGTAGCCATCAGCCCGATATCCCTCGTCCAAGGCAGTCTGCTCATGTACGTTTCCTTTGATTATCTCTGGTGGATCCTGATCGCATACCTGTTTATTCGCTTGCTGAAATCTGACGACCCGCGCTGGTGGCTGGCAATGGGGATCGTCATCGGTTTGGGTATGCTCACCAAATACACGATGGTCTTCTATGCGGCAGCTCTGGCCGGCTCGGTATTGATAACCAAAGCCCGCCGCCACCTGGCAAGCCCGTGGCTTTGGGCAGGCGTTGCATTATCCCTTTTGATCTTCCTGCCCAACCTGCTTTGGCAGATACGACATGATCTCATTTCATGGACGTATTTGAACTTTATTCATCAGCGTGACATCCACATCGGGCGCACCTCCTCCTTCTTATTGGAACAGGTTCTCATTGGCGTCAATCCCCTCACTGTCCCTCTTGCTTTGGTAGGATTATATTATTTCTTCTTCAACCCGGAAGGTATTCGCTATCGACTGCTCGGTTGGCTGTATCTCCTTGTCTTCGCGTTCTTCTTTTTCATGGAAGGACGCGGCTATTACATCGGCGGCGCTTACCCGATGTTGCTCGCAGGCGGAACCATCCTTTGGGAAAAATGGATCGCTGCCCTGCAACTTCCAGTTCGGCGTTTCGCCCTCGGAGGGACTTACACCGCCTTGCTGCTAGGCGGCGTAATCGCAGCGCTGCTATTCCTCCCGTTAACACCGATTAACTCCCCAATTTGGAAGATGGGTGACGATACTTACCAGATCTTTAGGGAAGAGCTTGGATGGCAGGAATTGGTTGAAACGGTTGCCGAAGTGTATTCCGGTCTGCCTTCAGACGAAAGATCCCAGGCAGTCATCTTCGCGGGGAATTACGGTGAAGCCGGGGCAATCAACTTGTTTGGCCCCGAATACGGTTTACCGAAGGCAATCGGCTCGATAAATTCATACTGGCTGCGCGGTTATGGAAGCGATCCCTCCCCCGGTACGGTCATCGTCCTCGGCGAATCTGGTGATGAACTGGCATACTTTTTTGATGATTGTAAGTTAGCGACGGGTCCGGTCACCAACCGTTACAACGTCGAGAACGAGGAATCGAGTGCATATCCGGGAGTGTGGGTTTGTCATGGCATGCGCAAACCCTGGCCCGAGATCTGGGACGAGATCCAGGATTTCGGGTGATCAGCCTTCTGTCTTTCAAACCTCCGAAGTCATCATCTATTCGGAGGTTTGCGTTGTCGGAAAAAACCATTTTGTTCATGGGATAATATCCTCCAATTTAAGTTTAATCACTTTAGAAGTTAGGAGTTCCTTATGCACGACGATGATCGCCAGCGGGGCCAGGTCCTCAGCCGCAGGGAAGTACTCAAATATCTGGGGGTAACCGGAGCGGCGCTCCTGGCCGCGTGCCAGTCCCTACCAGATGATTCCAACGAAATATTCAGCATTACACAATCGCCGATATCACCAATCCCCTCTCCCACTCCCGGCAGCGGCAATGGAGCACTATCCTCCTGCGTCGTACGACCTGAAATGACCGAAGGACCCTATTACCTGGATGCGGATTTCAACCGCTCGGACATCCGCTCGGATCCGGTGACCGGCATCGTTAAAGAAGGCTCACTCCTGACAATAAACTTCAATGTCTCACAGGTCACTGGAAGCGGCTGTATTCCGTTGGAAGGTGCGAAAGTCGAGATCTGGCATTGCGATGCGGAAGGTGTCTACTCGGGTGTGTCCGATCCCGGTTTCGACACCTCCGCACAAAAATTCCTGCGCGGCTACCAGGTAACGAACGCCTCGGGACAGGCATCTTTCATTACGATCTATCCGGGTTGGTATCCCGGCCGTACGGTACACATCCATTTCAAGGTTCACTACGATGCGCCGGATCTAAGTCGAGTGTTCACCTCCCAGCTATTCTTTGAGGATCCACTGAGCGATCAGGTATTTTCGCAGCCGCCCTATTCCAACCGCGGTCAGCGACCCACCCGGAATAGCTCGGATCGGATCTACAACGATCAACTGTTGCTCAACGTCATGCCTGCTAATAAAGGCTACGCAGGCTTTTTTGACATTGGCCTGCAGCTGGAATAATATTCGATATAGTTTTATTATGCGTAAAGATTCAGAAAAAGGAGATGGGCGGGGTGGGATTTCTATTCATAAGGACTTCATGACCAAACTAGATTCGGGTTGAACATGTAATTCAGGTTTTTGAATTTTGTTTCAGGTAGAATAACACGTTATGACCACTGAACTCATCCCCAAATCCGCCATGAGCTTTCATGCCCATCCCGATGACCAGGAGTTTACCGTTGCCGGCACACTAGCCCGGTGGGCGAAAGCAGGCTGCGAAATTGTCTCGGTTGTCATGACCAGCGGAGATTCCGGTTCTAACGATCCCAAATATGACGCTGGCTACAAACCGAGGCTGGCAAAGATCCGTGAACTCGAGCAGCGAGAAGCTAATAGAGTTCTCGGTGTAAAAGAAACCGTGTTCCTGGGTTATTCTGACGGCGAGCTGGAACCAACTCTCGCTCTTCGCAAGGATTTAACCCGCATCATCCGCAAGTACAAGCCTGAGGTCGCGGTGACCGGCAATCCGGACGGCTGGTTCTACGGCAATGATTATGTCAACCACCCCGATCACCGCGCCGCAGCCCAGGCAGCCTGTGCGGCGGTATTCCCCTCCGCCGGTACCCGCTTGATCTTCACCGACCTACTGACTGAAGGCTATCTACCTCACAACGTCAAACGGTTGTATGTGCATGGAGTGGACAAGCCGGATACCTGGGTTGACATCGCCGACAGCTTGGACATTAAGATCCAGGCGTTAAAGAAACATGCCTCGCAAATGGGCACATTGGATGTGGATAAGCTCCTGCGGGAATGGGCGGAGGAGGAAGCGTCCGGTCAACCGCTAAAATATGCAGAAGCCTTCAAGGTAATGAAACTTGAGGAGGAAGAAGACCACGGTTGATGCACTGGATCAAAACACCAGGTGACCGGCAATGACCGCAGCCAGCGTCACGGTCAGGTTATCGATGTCCTTGAACGGCAGCGATTCGACCAGCATGGCTACCAGCGCCACAACCGTGATCGGGAAGACATAATTCACCAGCTGAGCCGGGAAGACACCCACAGCAGTGTAAAACCAGACCACGAACATCGTCATGATCCAACCGCCAAAGAACACAGCAAGCGAACCGGCTGCTGATTTCTCCCTGCTCCAGGGCAACTTGGGTGAGGAAATTCCTCGTCCTACGAGGTCCGCGATTCCATCCCCGCCGCACATGATCATCAACGCACTGATCCCGATCGGCGAGTCCTTCCAATAGACCAACGTCAGCACGACGAAAGCAATTCCATAATATAGCGGACCGCGCAGGATCTCCTTTGGGTCACCCGAGCGAGACATCGCCTGCACTGCCGCCTCATCCTTGATCACACCCAGCGCCACCAGTGCAAATTGGATCGTGATGGCGAAAGGCACGAGCGCCGCTAGCCAACGCGCCCCCGGCTCATCCCTGAACATGAGCCAGCACAAAACGAAGATAGGCCCTGTGCCGATGTGGATCAGCTTGCGGCTCAGTCGGCTATCGATCCAACCCCTCTGCGCGGCAAAGTCCATAACCCGCAGAAATCCCAAGGCAACCGCAAAAGTAACGATAACAGCCAGGTAAATGGACATTCATCCCTCCAGGAAAACCTTGACAAATTAGAACAATAGTTCTATAATGTCGCCCTAACTTTAACCTAAAGATACCATTGTCTGAGCAAGTTTTAAAGGAGGTATACCAATGAAACGGTCACTTTCCCTCAACCTGATCCCCCTGCTCCGAGGCACGGCACTTAAGCGTGGCGCGATCTTCGGTGGTATCCTGCTCGCCGCCTTGGGGGCTTTCGAAATTTTCAACTATTCGACCACCCTCTTCGCACTCACGGATGTCCTGGGCGACCTGAGATTTGCAGGCGTTAGCTGGGCAGCCATCCTCGCAGTCGCCTTTTGCGGCATCGACTTTGCCGGCATAGCCCGCTTGTTCACACCCGAACGCGGACGCTCCGACCCGGCAGAAGCCTGGTACCTGTTTGCCGCGTGGCTTTTAGCAGCCAGTTTCAATGCCATCCTAACCTGGTGGGGAATCTCGGTTGCGATCCTCAATAATGCAGCCGGTAGCGGCAACCTATTCGGTCCTGTTGTCCTTACCAAAACCGTGCCGGTCTTTATCGCTGTGATGGTCTGGCTGATCCGGGTGCTCGTTATTGGAACATTTTCCATTGCAGGTGAAAACTTGTTTTCTCAAGCCGAGTCGACCGAACAGCCCTATCATCAACCGCGCTCGATTACACCAAAAGTTCGTCCCGAGCTTAATCCGGTCGCGGGTTTCTCACGGCCGGCACCCAAACCTACCTATGCACCCACTCAACCTGCCGCGCTTGTCGCTCAAAATGGCGGACAGGCCGAACCAACCTACCACCCCGTCGGTTTGAGCGCCCGGCAGACGGAACACCAATCCAATCTGCGTAACTGATCACATTTACACGAGTAAGCAACCAGCCCAGTGTTTCTCAAAATAAAAAGAGCGTATGGCAAAATCTGCCATACGCTCCTCTATTTAATTTCCCTAACCTGATTCTCGACAAGTTTATTTATTATTCAAATTGATCAAGCGTGCTGTCACCATGCGTCAACACATACAGGCTTCGGTTTTGGTCAAACACAAAATCGGTAACAATATAACCCTTTGCAAAGGCGCTCTCAAACAATACCCTCCCAAAGAAACGCCAATCCCTTGCGATGGCAAAGTCTTGCCTCTTAAGCGCTTGAAAATCCGGTGGGATCTCCGCCAGCAGCAGCCGGGCTTCGAAGGGCGGGCAGTGCTCTGGTGGCTGCGGCAGGCTGTTCGCATTAAGCTCAACGGGATAAAAAAGCTGCAAGCCCGAACGCGCAATATGATTTAATTTAAGCGTCGGTCGGGAACGCTTGCTCAACCGGGTATCCACCCGAGGCGTGTTCACCCACCAATCCACTTGGAATCGGTCTGTCGGCAGCCCTGCGTTCATCCCATCCCGTAGTTCACCGTATTCCGATCGGCGGTAGGTTGAGCACACCGCTCCCAATTTAGCGATATTGAGGTAGGCGTTCCGGCTGAGCAGCGGATCGAAGGTCCATGTTATGTGGTCCAACCCCTGATGGCGCACCATCTGCCATTGGGCGCGCTTGAGGGCGTAACCCAATCCGCTATTGATGTGATCGGGATGGACACCCATCATGTGCGAACAGTGCTTGGGCCGCGGACCGTCCGGAGTGGATTCGAGCCCGGGAAATCCGAATACAAACCCGATCATTTTCTCCCCGGAAAACGCTCCGAAAACGAGGCCGCCGTTGTGCACGGCCGTCACAAGCAGGTGGACCGGTATGATCTCGATTTCCGACGCGGTCCAGATCAAGCTCTGCAGTTCTTCGACTTGCTTGAGCTCTTCGGCTGTTTCCAGCAGGCGAATGTTCCAATCAGTCATTTATAGTGAAAAATATGGCTGTGATCTCATCGGGCAATGGTCCGGGACCATCACCGCATTAACCTGATCGCTTTGAGCGATTCGAGCAGCTTGGCAACCAGGTTTCTAAACGCCTGTGATAAAAAGGTCCAAAATTGCTCATACCAGGGTTTCCGAATAAGGTAATCCAGGCGGTAGGTGAATCTGGCCGGCATCAACCCAAAAATGCGCGGCATCGAGTCCACCGGGCAGGTGCGGTTCACCGCGAAATAATCCAACCAGAAGGAAGACACGGGCAGGTTCGGGATGAAGCTCCCCAGGAAAACCGTGAGCACCCTCAGGGTATTGGGGGACAGTGTGAACAATATTCGCGGTGTGCGCGACACTTGCATCACGACCTCGGTGATCTGCTGGAAGGTGAAATACTCGTTGCCTCCCACCTCATAAATCTGATTGATCGTTCCCGGATTGTCCATTGCCCAGATCAGGCACGTGACCAGGTCCTCGACCCATAAGGGCTGGACCACGGTCCGCCCTCCAGATGGGATTGGAAATAATCCGGGAGCCACACGCAGCAGTTGCGCAAGACTGGTGGTGAAATTATCTTCGGGACCATAAACGAGGGAGGTCCGTATGATCGTATAGGGAACTTTATTGCTGTGGATTGCCTCTTCGGCCAAGCCCTTGGCTCTGAATGCCGGGTAGCCGGATGCGCGTTCCGCACCAATATGACTAATATAGAAAAAACGATGCACGCGCGCATCCGCGGCAGCCTCCACAAGATTGCGCGTGCCTTGAATGTCAGTCTGCAGCAGGCTGCCCTGGCTGCCTTGTGATTCGGCGCTCGCCAGGTGGAAGATGGTATCCACGTCCCGCATTGCAGCCCGCAGGCCGCGCACATCCGCCAGGCTTACCACCGCCACTTCCACCGGTACTCCCTTTGGAAGCCGTGGGGAACGCGGCGAAGGGCGGATCAAGGCTCGCAGTGGATAGCCCGTGTTCGATAATTGGCGCACCAGGGCGCGGCCGATGAAACCCGTTGCACCCGTGACTAGGATCATGAACAAAAAATTATAGCAGAGATCAATATCCCCGATTCGCAGGGTTACCGTTCGGGCATCGAGACAGTCATCCAATCTCAGCGCGCACAGCGGAAACCGATACTGCTGCTGGATTTGGATGGCTCAAGCCCGTTTCGATTTGCAACTCGGAAAACATTCTGGCTGGCCACCCAGGACCCGCCCCGCAACACACGCTTTTCGGGAAAATCCAGTGGCGGCTCATTCGGACCCGTAGGATTATTAGCTGGAGAGGTCGCATAGTAGGCGGGGTCATACCAGTCCGCGATCCATTCCCAGACATTGCCGGCCATGTCATACAGCCCAAAGACGCTCTGACCCCCCGGGAAGCTGCCAACCGGAGAAGTATCCGCAAAGCCGTCATCCGCGCTCATTTCAAGTGCCGCTTCTGGATTGTTGCGGTCAGCAAAATTTAGGCGTTTGATGGAGACCACATCCCATTCGTTTCCCCAGGGATAGATCGAACCCCGGCTTCCTCCCGCCGCCATCTCCCATTCGGCCTCGCTTGGCAGACGCGCTTCAGCCCATTTGCAGTAGGTTTCAGCCATCGTCCAGTCTAGGTGTATGACCGGATAATTGCTGAATTGCCGGCTGTCATAGTAATGATCTCGGGTATAAGAACCCATTTCCATTGGCAGGCGGCAGGCACCGGCTTTTACGCAGGCGGCATACATGGCGTTGGTTACCTCCGTCTCGTCGATCCAATAGGCATCCAGGGAAACCTTGTGAACTGGGCGTTCATCTGGTTCACCCATTTCGCTTCCTATACTGAACTCGCCCGCCTCGATTAGGATCATATTCATGCCGTCCTTCTCGCGGGTCGTCGTCGATCGGACTGCCGTCGCTCCTAGGGTTGGAGTTTGTACAACAGCAGCATGAGTAATAAGCGGTCGCGCAGTCACAGCCGATTTCGTTGGTAAGGTTTCAGCTGTCCCGATGGAAGGCGTGCACCCAGTTACCACGCTGATTACTATGATCCATTGAATGATTGGAAACTTTGTTTTTTCTTTACTCATATGCTCGGATACCTATACTGGGAGCGATAATATTTGTTCAGGCCTGCGTTGTTGTACACTTTGAAGTATGATGAGCAAGAATAATCTAATCAACATCTTAAATCTAATTATCTAATCATTCTTTTATCTTATCATCCTCTTTTTACCCCAAGGAGTCTTCCCATGCCCCTCGACAATTCCTATATCAACCTCAACCGGCAGGCAACCCAGCGGATTCGCGACCTGGTTGCCCGGCTTTCCGACGCAGATTTGCTCCATCCCGTCGGACCACACTGGACCGTTGCCATCGCGCTTGCCCATTTTGTGTTTTGGGATCGGCGGGTGGAATATGTGTTGGACAAGACGCAAGCAGATGGGAAATTATTCATCCCCGAGATCGATACATTCGTCAATGACCTTTCCCTGCCTTTGTGGGCTGCCATCCCACCTCGCGCTGCCGCGAATATTAGCCTTGAAGCTGCTGAGCATGTTGACAAAAGATTAGAATCTTATCCCCCGAAGCTCCTCGAAGAGATCTACAACTATAACAAACGCTGGGTGATCCGTGCCCTCCACCGCAACGAACATCTCGATGAGATCGATGCGGCGCTAAAATCGTGATCGATGGTTTTTTCGCGGTTATGTTCTTTGCCTTTGAAATTTTTTCCTTATTAACATGACAACCATACCCATCAATCCCACGGCGAACCCCGCAGGGCTGATCAATACGGCGAGAAAGAACGCTGCGACGGATATTCCCTCAACAACAGACTTCGCCAATCCTGTAGCAATTGGGAAGACAAAGCCTTCAAATATGTTATGGATGAGGGCAAAGATCAAAAAACCAACCAGGGATGCCAAAGTCAACAGCCCGAACTTTCTTGCAGACCGCCATGAGTGGACGAAGGCAAATACAAAACAAGCAGCCGCAACGTAAGCTAGTACAAGGCCGGGTGGATTGTCATCTACACCGAGGATAGCCGCACCAATGATCGCCAGTCCACAAATCCCCAGGCTGATCAATGTTTTGGCGCGGTCACTGGATGGGTTTCGGTTCATCAAGTTTTGTAGCCAAAAATAAAGTGGCTGCCAGCAAGCCTATCAATACCGACAGTGATCCGGTCATCGAACCGGTGTCTGCCGACTTAAAACTATCCATGCCTATGATGAAAAGAATTCCTGAAATTTGTCCCATCATTAGCAATAGCCCATTCGATGTGCCTTCCGGGATGGGATGGGTCACCTCAGCACCGTATTGGAAACCGATCGGCCCTGCGCTTAATAAAAAGAATCCCATGACAAACGCTGAACCGAGCAACAGGACATAGTAATCAAAGAAAGTAATTCCCACCAAACCCACGGCAGCTCCAGCAACAGCCAATAGTATGAAGGGAATCCTCTTCCGATAATGATCGGACAAGGACGGGATGACCAGTGCGCCGATGATCCCACCCAGGATCATCAATCCGCCGATCATGCCAGCTTGAATGGTTGTGAAACCTCGCGGCCGCAGGATATCCTCGATCCACGTGGTAACCGCGTTGAAGATCCCCAGTCCGATGAAAAATATGACCAGCAGGAGTTGGAAGCTGCGGTTTCGGAAGATCTGTTTAAAACCATCCAGCACGAGGGATCGTACTTCCTGCTCTGGCGCACATGGAGGTGTCGGTGGTCGTTCCCTCACGAATACAAAAAAAACAAGCACAGCGGCCGCGGCTGCGATCCCGTACCCGATCAACATCGTCTCGATACCTCCCTGCGCGGTTAGGTAGGGAGTCAACACCAACCCTATCAGGATTCCCAGATAAATCGCCAACGAGCCAAATCCTGACGCAGTCGCCCGCTCCCGGATGGGAAACCAACGCGCCGCTACCGTAGTGATCGCATTCAGCAGGAAGGGCTGCCCGATCGCGATCCCGATCTGTGCAACCAACACCCAGGTATAGGATGCCGCCGTATAACCGCGCACGAGACCAAAGATGCCGGTAAGCGCTGCACCGATTCCCACCCCGGTGCGGATCCCATAAGTGTCGATGACCCATGATGCTGGGATGGAAACCAGGATATACACTATCATGAAGATCATCGACAGCAGGCCGACACTGAGGTCGGAGACACCGTAAAATTCCACGGCCTCGCTTGTGATCGGAGCGAAACTGATCCACAACAGTTGGTTGATCGCCACGGCCAGCATGAAAGCCAGGAGCACA
>Ga0154778_1166_pt3 | contig 29624 bp, 22 predicted proteins | sample Rifle2008BG16ft_FD_105786 | JGI IMG/M metagenome (GOLD analysis project Ga0154778, IMG submission 105786) | Chloroflexi bacterium RBG_16_51_16 | reverse complement strand
ATGTGGATAAAGAGATCATCCTGGATCGGCTCCAACCATTAACCCAAAAATATTTCAACGAATTTAAAATCTGTCCTGATTGCCAGCAAATTTATTGGAAAGGTTCTCATTACGATAAAATGCACCAGACCATACAATTCATCGTGAAAAATGGAATTTGATATTGAATAATATGGAGTAAAATCCTCTCGATTAATTATAAAGAGGGATCGGTCCCACCGTATGTCTAACCCTATCATCTTAATTACGGATGACGATACTGCAGTATTAAATGCGGTCGAACGCGATTTGCGTAGAAAATATGGGCGGGATTACAGGATAACCAAATCCGATTCAGGCGCAAAAGCGCTTGAATTTTTGAGGGAAATTCAAAAACGCAATGAAATCGTTGCCTTATTCCTAACTGACCAGCGAATGCCCTCCATGACGGGGATTGAGTTACTGGAGAAGGCTCGAACAATTTTTCCTGATGCAAAAAAGGTCCTTCTAACGGCTTATGCCGACACCGAAGCAGCCATAAACTCCATCAATTCCATCCAACTGGATTATTACTTGATGAAGCCATGGGACCCACCTGAAGACCATTTGTATCCGGTGCTGGATGATCTTCTGGAGGAATGGCGAGCGAATATCAAACTGCCATATGAAGGAATTCGTGTTGTAGGCACACAATGGTCGCCCCGTTCCCATGATGTCAAAGATTTCCTGGCACGCCATCAAATCGCTTACCAATGGATGGATATAGATCGTGATCCATCCGCTCGGAGCCTGGTAGAACAACAGCTTGATGGTGAGCCTAAAATTCCGGTGATTTTCTTATCCGATGGAACGGTATTAATCGATCCCGAGATCCGGGAGCTTGCTGACAGGGTAGGATTTAAAACTCAGGCGTCCCTGCCCTCTTACGACCTCATCATTATTGGGGCCGGACCTGCAGGGTTAGCTGCTGCCGTCTATGCGGCCTCCGAGGGGATACACTGCCTGGTCATTGAGAAAAAAGCACCTGGAGGTCAGGCTGGTAACAGTCCAAAAATTGAGAATTACCTCGGTTTTCCCACTGGAATATCCGGCATGGACCTGGCGCGTCGGGCTGTAACCCAGGCTAAACGTTTTGGCGCGGAGATCATCTCGACCCAGACTGCCGAAAGCATTCGGATCCAGGAACCCTATCGGATCGTATGCCTGTCAGACGGTAGTGAGGTGTCCGGCAAAGCGGTTTTAATTGCCACAGGAGCGGCGTTCCGCCGACTGGAGGTTCCAGGTGTTGATAAGCTAACAGGCGCAGGAGTTTATTATGGCGCTGCGTATACCGAAGCGATGAATTACCTCGACCAACCGGTTTTTGTTGTTGGAGGCGCTAACTCGGCTGGCCAGGGAGCAATGTTCCTGAGCCGCTTCGCAAGCAAAGTGACCATGCTGATCCGGAGAGACACCCAATGGTCCTCCAAATATTTAGTGGATGCAGAAGCGGCCAACCCAAAGATCGAAAGAATGTTCAACACGGAGATCCTCGAAATTCGCGGAGCGCCAGGTAAGGTCGAGGAAGTCGTTGTTATTAACCGTATTACGAATCAAACCCAGGTATTACCGGGTTCTGCTGTATTCATTTTTATCGGCGCACAGCCTCAGAGCGAGCTGGTGAAGGATTTAGTTATGTGTAATGAAAAAGGATTTATCATAACCGGGAGTGACTTGATCCTTGACGGCCGCCGTCCGAAAGGCTGGCTACCTGAGAGGGATCCATTTATATTGGAAACCAGCGTACCCGGAATTTTCGCCGCTGGAGATGTGCGATTGGGAACGAACCATCGAGTTGCAACAGCCACAGGTGAAGGGGGGATTGCTATCGCAGCAATCGAAACCTACATTAACACCCTATGAACCGGGATTTTTTAAAAGCCCAGCCATTATTTGCTGGTTTATCCGGACCGGACCTTGATTGGCTGGCAGAGCAGGTACAGGCTATCTCGATCAGCGCCGGTGAATTCCTTATCTTGGAAGGCGAACCCGGTGATTCGGCATATATCGTTGTTAAAGGAGAATTTGAGATAGTAAAAAAATCCGATCAAAGGGAAATTGTGATCGCCGTTCGAGAACCCGGCGCTGTTATCGGTGAAATGGCGTTGATCGACAATACGCCACGTGTGGCCTCCGTCAGAGCGGTTACAAACGGAAACTTGCTAAAGATCAGCGACACTGTATTCATCCGCTTATTGGAAAAAAGTGCGACCGCAGTCATGGCAATCCTGCGTACGGTTAGTGGTCGCCTTAGACAAAATGAAGCCATGCTTCGCCAAAGTGAAAAGATGGCTGCTCTGGGTACCTTATCTGCCGGATTGGCCCATGAATTGAACAATCCAGCGTCTGCCGCCCGGCGCAGCGCCGACCAGCTTCGTGCGAAACTTAATAACTGGCAGCAATTAAATTCCGAGTTGGACCAGATTAAATTCGACGAGATTCAGCGGGGAAAATTGAGCACACTGCGGATGAAAATGGGTGACAGGCACGAGAAGAAAGCGTTGAGAGATCCATTCGCTCAAAGTGAACTCGAAAATGAAATCCAAAGTTGGCTTGCAGACCGAGGCGTCCAATCGGCGTGGGAAATCAGCTCGGAACTGGCATCCGCGGGATTTGACACCACCTCCTTGAGCGACCTGTGTGAAACCTATACACCGAAACAATTGAATATCGTAGTGAACTGGCTGGCAGTCGGTTTTACAGTTCACGCGTTGATAGACGAAGTCCGGTTGTCAACAGAAAGAATATCGGAAATAGTCAAGTCGGTTAAGGAGTATTCCTACCTGGATCAAGCACCTCTACAGGAAGTGGACGTCCACGAAGGCCTGAACAATACCCTTGTTATCCTGCGCCACAAGCTCAAGGAAGGCATTCAAATATCAAAACAGTACGAATCCACTCTGCCCCGTATCGAAGCATATGGCAGCGAGCTCAACCAGGTATGGACGAACATCCTGGATAACGCAATTGACGCGCTTCCCGGCAAAGGTGTGATCACTATTCGTACTTACTCCAAAGATTCTCATATTTATGTTGAGATTTCAGATAATGGCCCGGGTATTCCTGTGGAAATCCAAAAACGGATATTTGAGCCGTTTTTTACCACTAAACCACCCGGCGTAGGGACAGGATTGGGTTTGCATATTTCCTATTCGATCATTCATAAGCATTATGGAGAGATCCGGGTCATGTCACACCCGGGTGAGACTTGTTTTCAGGTTAAATTACCCATAAGTTTACCGAGGAATTAAAACAGACGTTGAAGTCGCTCCATGATTTTCGTGGAGCGGAGGAACAAATCGGGAGCAGACGCAACAATCTTATATCATAGAATTCGTTGATGTGAGTGAACGTAACCTAGTTAAAATTCCTGAGGAAAATTATGATCACAGATGATGAGAGTTTGAAAAACATTTTAATAAACACAAAGGTCGTAGCCAGCGTGGGTGTCTCATCGAACGAAGACAAACCCAGTTATTGGATCTTTAATTATTTGATGAATAACGGTTACGAGATGATCCCGGTTAATCCAACTTCTCTCGAAGTCCAAGGTGTGAAATCTTTCCCGGATTTGAATTCGATAACACAGAAAGTTGATGTTGTGCAGGTATTTCGCAAACCTGAAGACGTCCCCCCGGTTGTCGAATCTGCTATTCAAATTGGTGCTAAAGTTGTCTGGATGCAGGTAGGTGTGATAAATCACCCGGCAGCAAAACGAGCAGAAGCAGCCGGACTCAAAGTTATCATGGATAAATGCATGCGGGATACCCACCGCCGGTTATTGGGTGGTACGTTAGCATAATAAAATTCGTGTGGTTCGCACTTAAGAGTATTTTAATGTAAACGCCGGGGGTAAGTTTTGTTATGTAAAATCACTGCTGTTTGCGTAATAATGAAAGGAGAAAATCTGATCCATGAAGACGGCGATTAAGTATCGATTCGCCACCTTGCTCAGTGCTGCTATCCTATTGGCTGTTACAGGATGCGGACCGAGCGCGGCTGAATTGACACCCACGATAGATCCAAACATGATCCGTACGGAGGCGGTTTCTACATTTGCTTACTCTCTTACACAAACCGCCCTGGCGAAACCAACCAATACAGCAACCCTTACACCTTCTCCGACATCTAGCCCCACCCCCATAAGGACTGGCACTGCGCTAACCCAGGCTGCGAGCGGTCCAGCTACGTGTTATGGTTTGGTATATGCGCAAGACGTAACCGTTCCCGACAATTCGCCTATGACACCCGGACAGTCCTTTACAAAAACCTGGCGGGTACGAAATACGGGTTCATGTGCGATCGCGCCTGGATTCACATTTAAGAATGTTGGTGGTGATCCCATGGGCGGACAACCCCTAACCCTCACTCAGCCCATACCAGCCGGGGCGACCACAGAGTTGTCGATCAACATGACCGCACCGTCGTCGACTGGCACGGTACAAGGTACCTGGCGAATGGCGGACGCGAATGGCGGCTATTTCGGAGATCCGCTCACAGTGGTGATAGTAATTGGAGGTGGTGCAGCGACCTCGTCAACACCGACGGAAACACTCACACCTGAACCGTAACAAGCATCAACGATGTTTTTGATGGATGAAAGTATCCACCCGAACGAGGTGGATACTTTTTATATCCATATTACGCTGATCAAACCACCCTTACCGTAATCAGTCTGAAATTATTACGGAATATTTATCTAGTATGATATTGGGTGGATTACAGTTCCCTTTCTTCATGTTGCGGAATCTTTTTCCCCGATTAAGTCTTATCACCCAATTCTCAATTGTGGCATTTCTTGTATTGTTGCTGGTCGCGATTGGACTGGCAGCCGGGCTGGAAGACCAACTACGAAGAGATGCCTTATGGGCGATTGCCGAGAACGCAGCCAACCAGGTTAATAACTCCCTCAACCCATCGATTCATTTGTCAGATCTAGCGGTACCATTATCCGGCAAGCGTTATGATTCCATAAATGAATTAATTCACAAGACTTTGCTTAGTTCGAACATCGTACGAATCAAGGTATGGAATCAGGAAGGTTTGATCATTTACTCCGATGATCCGACGGTTATGGGGCAAACCTTTGAAATATCAAACGAACTCCAGGATGCTTTGAACGGAAGGATGTCGACTGATATTTCGGAGTTAGAGAAAGAAGAAAATATTACCGAACGTGATCAGTTTACACGGTTATTCGAGGTGTATGTCCCCCTCCAACCTGACGGTTTGACAGAGGTTAAAGGTGCTTACGAGGTTTATTATGATCTCAATCAGCTGGAGCCGCGATTGGCAAGGATCCGGCGGGCTGTTTGGGGAGGCGTAGGAATAGGATTTCTCTTTCTTTATTTTTCCCTTTTTTTCCTTCTTCTCCATCCATCTCGTGAACTTATCCGCCGTAATCAGGAGAATAAACGCCTGCTCGTGGCCGAGCGAGATCAAAGACAACTCTCAGAGACACTTGAAAGAGTAAGCCTGGCATTAAGTGGCATTCTCGACTTGAGAAAATTACTCGACCTCATTTGCCTTGAAAGCACAAGAGTTTTTGGTACACAAGCAGCATACCTCTGGCTAGTCGAAGGTGAGGATTTAGTCGGTTTTGCCGCTTCTGGAAGAGGTGCTGACCAATTTATTGGGATGCGCTATCCGCTGAACGATCCAGTCCTGCTTGGAGCCCGAATCGCCCGTGATCGAATACCGATGTTTATTAATGATGCACCTCATTCAACCAGTGTTGACCAAAAATTAATCGAGTTCTTCGGCATTCGTTCCATCCTGGGAACACCACTTACGAAGGGCGATCATATCCTTGGGTCCCTCATGGTTATCGATACGATCCATCCCTATCGATTTCATAGTCAAGATCTGGAACGTGTTTCTGTGTTCGGAAGTCACGCAGCGGTCGCGATTGACAATGCTCAACTTTACGCGCAGGCGAAACTTCATCTAGAACACGAGAGGGCGCTGAGAGAAATCGACCAGGCGATCACATCCGGCGATAGCCTGGAAACAATATTCGAGCTTATCATCCAAAAAGTGCTTGATCAGGTAAGAGTGGATGCAGCTGCCATATTCCTATTGGATCAGGAGACTGGCAGATTCGTCTATAAAAAAGGGATGGGATTTCAATCCAGGGATATTGAGAAATACCAAGTGAATATGGACAGGTTTTCGGACGGATATGATTCCGAAGCTAGCAAGACGCCAGGTTCTGAAGTTGTTCTCTCATCGGTATCAGGACCCGAATTCTCCGATGTCCTCGGATCAGAAGATTTTAATGCGTATTTCACAACACCGTTGATTTCCAAAAATAAATTGCTGGGTGTACTCGAGGTGTTTCACCGTTCGCCACTTGCAATTCACTCGGATTGGCTGAATTTTCTGGAAACGCTCGCTGGCCAAACAGCGATAGCAATTGATAACGAAAATCTGTTTTCAAGTTTGCAACAATCCAACGTAGAATTAAGCCAGGCGTATGAAGCTGCCATTGAAGGCTGGTCGGCCGCACTAGACCTTCGCGATCGAGAAACAGAAGGGCATACGCGCAGGGTGACAGAAATGACTCTAAGACTCGCAGGGAGACTGGGTTTTAGCCAGGATGAGCTCGTTCATATCCGCCGGGGCTCATTGCTTCATGACATTGGGAAGATGGGAGTGCCGGATCGAATACTCCTCAAAGAAAATGTGTTGACAGAGGAGGAGTGGATTTACATGCGCAAGCATCCAACTATCGCATATGAGTTGTTAAAAAACAACGAGTATCTAACACCTGCCCTAGATATCGCCCACTATCATCATGAAAGATGGGACGGATCCGGATATCCAGATGGGCTAAAGGGCGAAAAAATCCCTTTGGCTGCCCGAATATTTGCGGTGGTTGACGTGTACGATGCTCTTACCTCTGACCGGCCATACCGTCCGCGATGGAGTGTTGACAAAGCGGTTGACCATATCCACTCATTGAGCGGGGTTCATTTTGATCCCCAAATTGTTGATGCGTTCCTTCAGATGCTTATCCATAAATAATATCAACCCCCAATTCAGCAACCGCAAGACCATTATTTATTAAGGAATGGAGCTGCGGATAATTTTAGTTGGTAGGATAATCCATGTTTACTAACAAAGCAGAATCGGTAGATGAATACATTCAGTCGCTAACGCCAGAAAGACGTGAGACCATAGAAGCTGTACGGACTATCATACTAAAAAACCTCCCGCGTGGATATGTAGAAACGATAAACTGGGGCATGATCAGCTATGAAGTGCCTCTATCTACATATCCAGACACATATAATAAAAAACCATTATGTCTAGCAGGGCTAGCCTCTACCAAAACTCAATTTTCGTTATATTTGATGAGTGTTTACTCTGATCCAAAAACTTACAAATGGTTTCAGAACAGATACAAAGCCAGTGGCAAGAACTTGAAGATGGGAAAGTCTTGCGTACATTTCAAGCGAGCGGAAGATTTACCCCTTAAACTCATTGGTGAAACAGTCTGTCTATTCACCGTTGAGGAATATATTCGGCTCCACGAAAATGTAAGGAACGGGGCTTCAAAGAGAAAAGGAAAATAATCTGAAAGCGATCTTCCAGAGTTATCCAAATTCCAAATTTAACCTACGAACGTTCATGACTCTAAATATTTCATTTCCTCGCATAAACATTATTACGGAATCAATACATAAGTAATTTAATCCTTCGTATGTTTGAATGGATAATTATTCCCCAGCCTAACAAGTATGTTGTTTAAGTTGTCGAATTAATTAAACTCTTATGGCTATGCGATTAATACGCAATCCCGACCCTGGGTCTTCGCCTGGTATAACGCAATATCCGCACGCTTAAGGACCAGTTCCAAGTCACCATCGTCTGGACGGATTCCAGAAATACCCCCCGAAAGTTGGATCGGGTAAATGAACGAACCATCACTCAATGGAAATCGTTTAATCCTGGCACGCATGCGTTCGGCAATCTCCAGGGCTTGGCTTTCTGAAACGTTGGGGAACATAAAAACAAATTCGTCTCCACCGAATCTGGCAACCAGATCGAATGGCCGGATCTCGGTTTGGAATAATCGCGAAGCATAACATAAAAATTCGTCTCCCTTGTCGTGACCGTACTGATCATTGGCTGCCTTTAAATTATCGATATCGAATATGAGGAAACTCAGAGGATGTCCCTGCCGCCTCGACCGCACAAATTCAATCTCGCCCTGTTCGAAAAATCTTCTTCGGTTAGGTATACCGGTAAGGGGATCGGTATTCGCGATCTCCAAAATAGATTTACGGGCATCCTCAAGTTCCAATTCCATGCGGGTCGTGTTTAAAAAGAAGTAGGAGAATGTCCAGATGGTAATCGCGACCACAGTACTGAGCGAATACCATATCATCATACTGTCGCCTAACATATCGACAGGCTGGTTTTTAAAGGCGGTTTCAAAAAAACGAAAAATATTCACGAGCACCATGGCGAAAGCGATCAGAGAAATGCCCCTGGATATTTTTTCCAATCGCACCGGTGGATTCTCATACAATCCAAGACCAACACGGAAATTAAGAATCGCGGAAATGGCAGATGCAAGAATCACCCTCGCGTTGATATTCGAGGAAAAGTAAGCGAAGTACAAATGTAAGCCGGCGTAGATAATAAATAATCCATAATTGATTAAGTTGAACGCCTGCCTACCATAAAATAATTGAACCCCTTCAAAGATAAGAATCAATGCATAGACAAGGGTGAAATTCGCCATGACAATAGAGAATGTATCCGGAATCAAGCCTCGCAATTGAAGCAGAAAAAAACCAACACTAAAACAAAAATTGGATAAGATCCAACGGTAATAACCCGGATACGCATGATGTGACCGGAAGTAAATGATCATAATCAAGCCCAAAACAAAAGGGATGAACGCGGTTAAGAAGCCGAGTGTCCGGATATCAAGAAACAAGCCTTACTCCATCCCGGGTATCCCCAATCTGCACATTGATCCTCAACTTGTTTGCATCAATCTCGATTGGCAATACCGAGGCATTCAATCAATTATAGGTTTATTCTTCTCACCGGGAGAATAACAAGAGTCTATTAATTTCAACCCAAAATCCACAATTAGGGGTTGATTTATTATCTACAATTCCGATTTTTTAGGTAAAGCAGCCAGGAAACGAAACCCTTAATGAAATATCGCTTTCAATACAGGTCTGTTCGAGGAATTAGGATAGGAAGAAATCAAACGAAGGATGTTATTCAACACTCGCTATAACCACATGAGTAGCACTTGCGACAACCTTCTTCATTGACAACAGCAGCCTCACCACATTCTGGACACAGATCGCCCACCCTCACGGATTGCGCCGCCAATTCTGCTTCTTGCTCAATGGCGTGTCCGCCATTTCCGCCAGTTGTTAAAGCCTTACCATCCCCATCATTGCCCTTCCTTTCCCGAAGAAATTGGTCGAACACTTGACCAATTCCGTCTGGCAGAGATCTTACTCGATTTGGTCCAAACCCCATCGATCGTCCACCGCCAATGCCGATAAATTGACGAACCACTTCGCGCAACCGATCTGTCGGCAATACGGGTGAGGCCATCCTCAAGATATACGATATCAGTCGGCCGATAGCCTCGGATACCGCGGCAGTTTCGGAACCCGCTTTCGCGGTATTGACAAATGCTTCGAATGGCTGACCGTCGCCATTTTCATTGATCGTAATAAATGCCTTGCCGACCGGCGTTTCGATGTTATAAGTGCTACCTGATAACGCTCTGGGCCGGGGTTTTTTTGTCTCCTGCCAAGCGGGTTCCGGAGCAGTTGAAATTTTTTGTTTCTTTTCCAATGTGGCATGTGTCTCAAGAACAACCCGATCGCGAGATCCTGTTACATACACCGTGATTCCTTTACATCCCAATTCCCATGCGAGCAAATATGCCCTGGTTACATCTTCAATCGATGCCTGCTCTGAAAAATTGACAGTTTTTGATAATGAATTATCAACAAACGCCTGTAGAGCTGCCTGAATTCGCACGTGCTCTTCCGCAGTAATATCAGCAGAGACTACAAAGACATCCCGGACTTGCTCGGGAATTTCTGTGATTCGTTGGCATGTACCATCGCGCATGACCTGTTCGACGATTTCCAGCCTTTTTTCCTCACCCAAACCCAGTTTTCGGAGTGCCTGATCGAAACGAGGACTGGCGTAAGTGAGCTGAAGATCCTTGCCATGATCATTAACATGACGGATATAAGCCAGGGCAAATACCGGTTCGCAACCATACCCTTCACATCCAGCGACCGTCGCGATCGTACCTGTTGGTGCCACGGTCGTTTGGGCTGCATTCCGAATACCGTGATTTTTTATTTCATGCACAATGAAATCCCAATTAAGCTCAGGCCTACCCCAATACCGGGAATAACTATTTATCGGTACAGGTGGTTTCCAACTCATATTCACAGGATCGTAAATACTCTTTTTCAAAGCAGGGAATGGACCTCGTGCTTTAGCCAACTCGATACTAGCAAGCATGGCGTGGTAGCGCACAAACTCCATGACCTGCGCGCCAAACTCCTGGCCTGCCTCGGAACCGTACCTGACGCCTACGTGGTACATCAGATCAGCCAGACCCATGATTCCGAGTCCAATCCTCCTTGCACGGTGAGCCGCCTCTTTCAATTGCGGCACAGCTGGGACGTATGCATTTGCCTCTACCACATCGTCTAGAAATCTCGTTGCAAGCCAGATGCTCCCCTGCAAAGTTATCCAATCAACAGTTCCATCAGGTCCACAGTGCTCATTTAAATTAATGGACCCCAGGCAGCAATTCTCATAAGGTCCCAGCCATTGCTCTCCACATGGATTGGTCGCTTCCAGAGGATATAGATCAGGTACGGGATTGGCGCGGTTCGCGGCATCCAGGAATAACACGCCTGGCTCACCATTGTGATGAGCCTGCCTTACTATTTTTTCGAATAACTCGCGGGCACGGATTTTTCGATAAACCCTCACCGGGATCCCCGATTTTTCAACCTGTTCAAGCGTACCGCTGTACTGGCGATACTTCATTTCATTAACATCCGGGAAGCGAAGCTCCCACTCCTTGTCCGCTCTGACCGCTTCCATAAATGCATCCGTAATACCAACCGATATATTGAAGTTGGTTATTTGATTTTCATCCGTTTTACAAAGAATAAAATCCTCGATATCAGGATGATCCACTCGTAGAACGGCCATATTCGCGCCCCGGCGGGTTCCACCCTGGGCGATTTCACCAAAAGCATGGTCATATACACGTAAAAAACCAACCGGACCGGTTGCCTGGCCTGCGGAAGTTTTAACATGAGATCCCTTTGGGCGCAGCCTCGAAAACGAAAATCCATTTCCGCCCCCGGTCTGCTGGATCAAGGCGGCATCCCGTAGAGTCTGAAAAATTCCAGCACTATCCCGACCCATGTCATCACTGATAGGTAATACGAAACAAGCCGCCAATTGACCAAGGGGTGTACCTGCTCCGGTGAATGTCGGGGAATTAGGGAAGAATTTTCGTGTGATCAGTAATCGGTAGAATTCTCCTGCCCTGTCATTAACTCCCTCGTTCCATTGCTCTTCCACTTTGGCGACATGGTATGCGACCCGCCAGAACATCTCCTCGACCGTTTCGGCAGATTTTCCATCAGATCCTCGCCGGACATACCTACGTTCAAGAACTTCTCGGGCATTTTTGGAAAGTTGAGCTTTAGGCAGTCCTTTAGGCATGGAGGGAGTTGGAACCAATCCATGACTTCCTTTAATATCCAAGGTTGCTTTGGAAACCATTATGATTCTCCTCTAACTAACAATCAAACCTCTAAGAATTTACGATGGTAGACGTCCGACAATTTTTTACAAGCTCATTTCAATCTTGATCTTCCAATAACCGGTCAATTTCCTGACGGATAGAATGCAGATCATCCAGACCAAGATAAACAATGGCATATCGGATATATGCTATGAGATCCAATTCCTTTAATCCTACGATTGCTAAATCACCAACAACCCTGGATGAGACTTCAGGTTTACCAAGTTGCTGGAGTTGGGATTCCACCTGCCCAACCAACCGGTCAATGTCTTCAGCAGAAACGGGTCTTTTTGCACAAGCGATCCGGATACCCCGGGCAAGTTTTTCTCGATCGAATTCCTCACGAGTACCGTCCAGTTTGCTGATCAACGGAGCAGCCAATACTGCCCGCTCATAACTACTAAAACGCCGTCGGCATTTCAGACATTCCCTTCGTCGTCGGATTCCGCCATGGCTGTCATGCGACGTATCAAGGACCTTCGAATCATGATGCTGGCAGTATGGACAACGCATCGCCGGCTCCGAAATTAGAACATTTGTTGCCGCCATATGTGGCGGGAAATGTTGATTTCCTAGTATATATGGCAGAAAAGTGGCGCAAATTCTAACATGTTAACATATTGATAACAAGGGCAATATTAATTAAAATGATCAGTTCCCATGAGGGGTATAAATGATTTCGACGTTGGTTTATAAATTTGCAAATCATTGGTCGAAATACCGTTCAAGATTAATCCCGGGCGAGCGACAATCCCCGCAGAAGCAGAAATAAAATTCTCCCGGGTATCGAGTCAAATAACCATCAGGACAAACTGGACTGGGCTCTTAGAGAATATCACCATTTGGAGTCTCTTGATATGCTTCAAAAAATTGTAATCTTGGTTATGGTACTGGTTTTTAACATTTACCAGATTGAATTACATTATCTAATACTTTTTTGACAAAATCCTTTGTACCTGCTATACTACTCCTACTTGAGTTGCCTTTCCCTGCCTACAGGCAGTCTGTGTGTCAATAAGAATACACGGTAAGATATCCCCTGGTGAGACAGTCAAACAGGGGAGTTTTTATAAATTGGAGAGCGGGGCGTAAGTGCTGTTTTTACCGAGAACCTAATACTCAAGAGTTAACATGAATTAAACCGCATTTGGCGGATAATAAATTCGATATTTAAGTGAGGTTAATCGAAAGCCAATATGAGCAAGAACAAGTTAAGAATAATCCCACTGGGTGGATTAGGGGAAGTGGGTAAAAACATGATGGCCTATGAATTTAAAGGCGACATCATCGTGGTTGACGCGGGGATCATGTTTCCCGAAAACGATATGCTGGGCGTGGATTACATCATCCCCGACTTTCAATACCTGCTGGACAAAGTGAATCAAGTCCGCGGGATCATCATAACTCACGGGCATGAGGATCACATCGGTGCGATTCAGCATTTGGTTGCTCAAATACCCGCCCCTGTATACGCCACACCGCTCACTCGCGGGTTAATTGAGGCAAAACTACTGAGGAACGATTCCAGAGCGAAAGCCCAACTCCATACGGTGCAAGCCGGTGAGAAACTAACCCTGGGTCAATTCAGCATTGAATACTTTCACATCTGTCACTCCATACCGGATTCAGTGGGATTAGGGATCACAACTCCGGCAGGTCTCGTCATCCATATGAGCGATTTCAAGTTCGACCACACACCCGTAGATGGATGGCCGACCGATTATGCCAAATTGGCTGAATTTTCCAAGCGGGGAGTGGATCTATTACTCTCTGATTCTACGAATGCAGAGCGCCCCGGATGGACACCTTCGGAGATGGTCTTGAATGCGGGGTTCGACCGGGTATTCAGTGAAGCCAAGAACCGAGTCATAGTTGCCACTTTTGCTTCGCTGATCTCCAGGATCCAACAGGTCGCAGATGCAGCATTTAAACATGGCCGAAAGATGGCCTTCGCCGGACCGAGTATGGTCGATAATGTGAAAATCGCGCGCAAGATGGGTTACTTGAATATCGCGGATGAGAACCTCATTCCGCTTGAACAAGCACTGAATCTTCAGGACCACAAAGTGGTTATTATGTGCACAGGTTCTCAAGGAGAACCCTCATCTATAGTTGGCCGACTTTCGGCTGGGACTAACCGTCAATTCGACCTCAAACCTGGGGACACGATTGTCCTTTCCTCTCACCCAATTCCCGGAAATGAGGAAGCAATCAGCAAGACGATCAACCGGCTGCTGAGGCGAGGAGCTCAAGTGATCTATGATTCGATCGCCCCAGTCCATGTTTCCGGCCATGCCAGCCAGGAGGAACAAAAACTCCTGATCAATCTGGTAAGACCCAAGCATTTTCTTCCGATCCACGGCGAATTACGTCAACTAACCCGGCACGCTGAGCTGGCCAGGGAAGTAGGTGTTCCAGCCGAGAACATCATCATTGCAGAAAATGGTCAGGTGGTCGAATTGGTAGGTGGTCGAATTCAAAAGGGTGAGCGGATCCCGGGTGGTTACATATTCGTTGACGGCGAATCAATCGGGGATATAGATCCTGCTGTAATGCGTGAGCGCGGTCAGCTTGCCCGCAATGGAATATTCCTCATCGATATCAGTGTAGACAAATACAACGGTCGCTTACTCCATGATCCGGAGATACTCACCCGTGGATTTGTCTCGCCTGATGACGCCGAACTCCTGCTACCTGAAGTTCGCAAGCGAGTGATGGAAGTTGTCAATGGTGGCGGGTTGGATAGCGAAAAAGATATCGCCAACGCGGTAAAAAGCTACCTTCACCAGCAAACCAAACGGCGACCGATCGTGCTGGTGACCCTTAGTAAGACCTAAGCGTCATTCGATCTGCTTGACCTTATTTCCACCCATATTTTCCCCGCAGCGGAACGAACGCCACCCCAATTTCAGTCTTGCAGTCAAATTGGCTGCCTTTTCGGCGCCATACTTCTAATACTTGATAGCCTTCTCCTCCAACCGGAAGGACAAGGCATTTGTTATCCTTCAATTGGTCCAATAGAGTTTGGGGTACACGGGGTGCCGCAGCTGCAACCAGAATGCCATCATAAGGAGCAGCCTCCGGCCAGCCAGACGAACCGTCTCCGGTATGGCAAAGGACATTTTCATATTCTGAGAGCCGTACCCGAGCTTTGTCGGCTAGCGCCTGAATGTACTCAATAGTGTGAACTTCTTTCACAATGCACGCCAGGATGGCTGCCTGATAACCCGACCCAGTCCCAACCTCCAGAACCCGCTCATTCCCCTTCAATTCCAATAGATGAGTCATCAAAGCAACGATATAAGGCTGCGATATGGTCTGCCCCAAACCTATCGGGATCGCATTATCAGCATACGCAAGATCGATATCCTCGGGTGGAACAAACAAATGACGAGGTACTTTCTCAAACGCATCAAGCAGTTGAGGATCTTTCAGCCCTCTACCAGAGATCTGTTTAAGGACCATCTCGTGTCGTGACGAAGCAAATTCATTATCGCTCATTTGGATTTAACACCAGCTGATCAGCGATAAGACGATTGACCTTACCCATGGGATATTCGGAAAGATCACCCAGGTCCACCCATTTAAAATCCTTCGTGATCTTTCCACTATTATATGTAAAGGCATAGGCGGATAAAGTCACTCGGAAATGGCTATACGAATGTTTTACCGTCGTAAATAGACTCTTTTTCCGCAATTTTAATTTGAAGGTAGATAAAAATCTTCTAGCCAGTTCCTGACCTTGATTGGTGTTTACGTAAACGCTTGGAAATTCCCAAAGACCCGCCAATAAACCCTTCGAAGATCGTTTCCTGAGCAATACCTTGCTTAATTTTCCACGTTTATGAATAATTATTGCCGCCGCTTGTTGCTCATGCGGGATAGGTGTCGCCTGGCCAACCATTGGCAGAAGGTTTTGAACACCGCGACGAAAAGCCAGACACCTATCTTCTAATGGACACTCGGTACACTTTGGCTGTTTGGGCAGGCAGATCATCGCACCAAAGTCCATCAGGGCTTGATTAAAATCACCCGCCCTGCCGTGCGGCAGATTCTGTTCCGCGATTCTTCGAATCCTGCGTTCGAAAAGGGAAGTCTTCATCGATATCCTGATATCAAACAAACGAGAATAAACCCTCCTGATATTCCCATCAATCGCAGGCTGATTCTCATTGTAGGCAATGGAGGCAATGGCTGCGGATGAATAAGCTCCCAAACCTGGCAGGTCTTTCAACGATTCGAGATTTCTGGGAAATTTTCCTCCAAACTCTCGCATAATGATCCTGGCCGTCTTCAAGAGATTGTGCGCCCTGCTATAATAACCCAACCCCTCCCAAACAGACAAAACATCATTTTCGGTTGACTCAGCTAATGATTTTATATTCGGAAATCGTTTCATCCACCGTTTGAAATAAGGGATGACTGTTTCGACTCGCGTTTGCTGCAACATTACTTCTGAAATCCATACCCGGTAAGGATTTTTATCTTTTCGCCAGGGCAGGTTACGACCATTTCGTTCGTACCATTGCATTATTCGTAATCCGAGGGGGATTATCGAGTCCATGGTCATGGCATTTAGACTAATTACACGTCGTGTTTAATGGAATGGATATATATTTCTCGACCAGATCCGGAAAATATACTAACCGGGCTTCAATGTATTCCGGCTGCGCACAACCCAGCAGAATCACAACCTCCCCATGGATGAAGTTTAAGGGTTCCCGGGTTGGAAAAATCATTTGCAAATTACTCTCGTTTAATAGAACAAATCCAATCCGAGGAAATTCTCGGATGGCATAAACCGGCCATGGATTTGTAGATGACAGACCAAGATCACGCCGATAAAATCTCGGGTAGAGAAGTTTGCCTTCGTAAATTACTGCTTGTGGTGACGATAGAAATGCTTCGATTTGCGCTGGATTCTCAAAATTTGGAGAAAGCTTCTGGATCAGTGAATCTCTACTTATGGAGTAGCGGGGTGGGGTAAGGTATTTGATCAACCATGGCAGGCTCCCAATTATAAAAAAAGTCATCAGGATGAATGCCGAAAGGGTTTGAAACGAAGGTACTTTGGTTATGGTTTTATTGTTCTTGATAATATCGGCGAGGGGCTTCGCCCTGGCACCAAACAGAATGCAAATCCCTACCAGGATCTCAATCACACCAATACCAAAATAGAAGTAAGGCACCCAATCAATCGGCAGATTGTACCGCCAGGATGAAAACCGAGCGATCCCGTTGGACAGTGCGTAGCCGAGATTCATGAACAGCGGGAGCAAGCCGATCAACCTCATTTTCGCCCAGGCTGCACTTAATCCAATACCGATTATGCCAAGATAGATCAGGATCAAAACGAAGTTATACCAATCGAGGGTACCATCCCACGAAAGCCAGTAAAGATTTACCGGTTCGAACAATCCATCAAATCGTTGGATCAAGGGTAACGCCAGTAGACCTCCGATTTCGGTGTTCAGAAAATGATTCGTGATAAAACCAGCCACGAATCCGGGATGTTGGACGGTAAACTCTACGAGTGAATTCAGCAGGCTGTCAGTTTTGATATTGAACCTTGAGAATTCCAGATTTCCTGTGAACGAATACTGGCTATAAATAATTCCCATTTGGTTGGGATCATCGAATGCGAACTTACCGGTCACGGTGAAATTATGAATCAGCCAGGGAGTGACAGCAACGAGCAACGCGAAAAAGAAGAAACCAACGGAAAGATAATAAGATTGGGTGAGAGGCAAGGAGCCCTTAACATGCGGTTTCCGTGCGGATTTCCGACGGATGTTCCTGCCAGGGCGACGCCTCAGTTTGATATCCCCCAAGACAATCCAGGCGGCAGCCAGGACAAATGGGAGAATTATGATCGCTTGAGTTCGAATGAGAAGAAGCAAGCCAAATGAACCGCCAGCTAAAATCGCGTATCTGGTATCTCGATTCTCCAACCATTTTATGATCATCAGGCATACCAGTATGATAACTAATGCTGCGAGGAAATCTGTAGCAAGGATTCTCGAATTGACAACCCTTGTATTTGATGAAATCCACAGGCTTGTCAGCTCTCGGAAGATGGCAAAAAATGCAGCCATCACACCTGCTGCAGGTGAATGGATTTTTTTGCCGAGGTAATAAAGCAAAACCGGGAACAACGCCAGCAGGATCACCTGGGCGGTTATTATCATAAAATAATTCTGATTGAAAATGAAATGAAGAATTGTCAGAAATAGGACGTAGACAGGCCTTGGAGGTATGACCCCCTGATAACCTTCACCGATCAGGATCGATTGAGCGAATAAATCATAAGTCCCCGCGTCCGAATAGGGAAAAGGAACGTTGGATGGCGGCGTGATCGGAGCGTAAAAACTGGTCTGCAGCACGTTCCACGGGACACTCAACCAGATCGAAAAAGAAATCATCCAAACGGCAGCGGGGATAACAAGGTTGTAAATAAATCGATGGGAATCATAGGCATAACGCAGACTGGCCAGCAACATTCCAAAGCCGATTAACATTGAAACAACTGCCTGCCAACCTACGATTGGTACTCCCGGTTCACCCCAGTAAGCAGGATCTTTGGTTATTCCCAGTTTGGTAAGGTTTACGAATAAAACCAGGAGCATGAATATGAAAAAGGCATATAGTCCGCCTTTGTAAATATTGCGTCTTGTCGAAAATTCCCGCCAAGCAATGCCATTCCTGATGCCAAGAAAAAACATTGCCGACTGCAGACCTAAGATCAGACAAAAGAACAGAACGGGAGCTAATCGAATGTAACTTGCTATTAGCATTTGGGGATCTGAATAACGAAGGAGAAACAGGGTTAATCCGGATAAGAAAGCCAGTAGAAGACTCAGGAAAATGGAGCGGTATTGAACCAGGTTGGCTGTGAATAATGGAGGTTTTATTGTGAAAAAAATCCCACTAATTGCACAGGTCAACAATAAACCCACCATGGATAATCTCGCGGGTGACAAGCCCGCTTCCGACGGTATGAGGAGTAACCAGATCAATGCGAGCAAAGACTCGACAGCCGTGATAAAAAAATACCACGGCCAGTATTTTGAGTTAGCAGATTCGTTCACTTTTTGCTGATTACCGGAAGTATTTCAATCGAAAAAACTGCATCCCGCGAAATATCTCAGTAGAATTTGATTTCGCTAAAATTGAAATCCACCACGTGCCGGCACGATCTTGTGAGCGTAGTTTTTGATAAATCCGAACAACCGATCTTGAAGGATCGCCCAATCACCGGAAGCCAGAATCCGCCGAGCCTGGGGTTCATCAGTAGCCAGCAAGCCTACCTGGATCTGTGGATAAGAACCATAGATAGTGGCCCATGCTTCTGCAGGTTGGAATCCTAGGCGTTGTACACCAGGAATGAATTCGCCGATGACAAATTCAAAATATTCCTGGTCGCGCTCTGCAGCGATATCCCAGGTCATGATCACCTTAACCGCCACAATTATCCTTTCTGATACTCCAGTACAATAACTTTGGTTTCGTCGGGCAAACCCGAACGGCTTATCTTCAGTGAGGGCTGGGTGCCAGGTTTAGTCAATCCCATCTCTTTCATAAATTTGTTTAATGAATCGAGTTGGATTTTTGCATCGGGTGTTGAATAATGCATGGGCACGATCACGTTGGGTTCCAACAAGCTGATTACTTCAGCTGCCTTCGCTGCATTCAACCCGCCTCCGCCTCCTACAGGAACTAGCGCAACATTCACGGTCCCCAGAGCCTCGATCTCCGTCTGGGTTGGGACCTGCTTCAAATCACCCAGGTGGGCCACGGTTATCCCATCGTAATCAAATACATACAGCGTATTGCGAAAACCATTACCAGTTTTTTTCTTTCCGGTCCCACCCTCTGTTTGAACACCGGTAACAAAAACACCACCAATCTCAAATTCACCAGGACCTTCAATCACATGAGAGGTGCCTTTAATAGCCTCGGTGTGATTGTGACCTGCTGCGTCATGACTCACTGTCACAATATCCGCCTTGAGTTTTAAGGGCTCGTAACCGACCACCTTGCTGTCAAAGGGATCCGTAACGACCGTCGCCATGCTGCGTTCGGTTAATCTAAAACATGAATGGCCGTACCAGGTGATTTCCATCCGCCAGCCTCCGACGGGCAATTATACTTTAGTCCTCAAACTGTTCTTTAGCCTTCTTCGTTAGTTTTCCTCGTGTTTCGGTGTCGAGTATTCGCTTTCGAATCCGGTAAGTCAAAGGAGTGACCTCAAGCAGTTCATCATCCGCCAGGTACTCAACGGCTTCATCCAGGCTCATTCGGCGCGGAGGGGTTAGACGGATCTCCATATCACCTCGCGCAGCGCGAACATTGGTCAGGTGTTTTTTCTTACAAACGTTGATCGGTATGTCCTGTCCTCTGGCGTTCTCACCGATCACCATACCCTCGTATACTTCGACGCCCGGCCCGTAAAATAGCATTCCACGCTCCTCGGCGGATTTAAGGGCATAAGCGGTTGTCGTGCCAGTCTCCCAGGCGACCAGTGAACCATTGGTGCGGACCACCATCGATCCGGCTAATTCATCGTAACCATGGAGGATGGAATGCATGGCACCCGACCCTCGGGTCGAAGTAAGAAATTGATACCGGAACCCCAACAAACCCCGCGTCGGTACCAGGTAAATCATTCGTGTTGTTCCCTGCCCGGTTTCCTGGATGTCCATCATCCTTCCCCTACGACTGCCCAGCATCTCTACGACAACACCGACTGTTTCGTTGCTGGTTTCAATGTGAACCTCTTCATAAGGTTCCAATTGAGTGCCATCATCGGCATGATGAAATATCACTTCCGGCCTCGACACCTGGAACTCGTAGCCTTCCCTGCGCATGGTCTCAATAAGAATACCGAGATGGAGTTCCCCCCGCCCGGAAACGAGAAAATTTTCCGCCGATTCGGTCTCATCAACTCGTAACGCAACATTGGTACGCAATTCGGTGAGCAGGCGGTCGCGGAGGTTTCGGGAAGTGCTGTAGGTCCCTTCCTTCCCGGTAAACGGGGATGTGTTTACTCCAAAGGTCATCCTGACCGTCGGTTCTTCGACCTTGATGGGTGGTAAACGAATTGGAATGACCGGATCTGCCAGCGTCTCACCAATCGCGATCCCCTCGAGACCCGCGAGAGAGATGATATCACCGGCAAAAGCTTCTTCGATTTCGACCATTTTTAAACCCTGGAATTGATAGAGATATCTGGCTGATTCGATCAGATTTTTTCCATCAAGGGTCAACCTTGCGAGCTGTTGTCCAAGTTTGATCTTGCCCGCGAAAATGCGGCCGACCGCGGTCACGCCACGATAGTCATCATAACCCAGTGTGGTCACCAGAATTTGGAGTGGCGCATCGGGATCCACGAGAGGAGGCGGGATATGATCAAGAATGGCTTCAAAAAGCGGCTGTAGATCCTTCCCAAGCAATGGCGTTTTGCCGGCCTGCCCGGTTGTCGCCTGGGTGTAAACCACAGGGAAATCCGCCTGGTTGTCTTTGGCGCCTAATTCTATAAAAAGATCAAAGGTCTGATTAAGCACCCGGTCAGGCTCAGCATCCTTGCGATCGATCTTGTTGATGACTACCACAGCCCGATGCCCTCGTTCCAGCGCTTTTTTTAATACAAATCGGGTTTGAGGCATGGGGCCTTCTGCTGCGTCGACGAGCAGCAGGACACCATCAACCATGTTCATGATCCGTTCAACCTCGCCACCGAAATCGGCATGCCCGGGTGTATCAACGATATTTATTTTTACGTTTTGATTGGATTTGGGATCAAGCAGGGTTATGGCAGTATTTTTTGCAAGGATGGTTATGCCGCGTTCTCTCTCCAGATCATTTGAGTCCATGATCCGTTCAGCCACTATTTGGTTATCCCGGAATACATGCGCCTGGCGAAGCATGTAATCCACCAGGGTTGTCTTACCATGATCGACGTGAGCTATGATTGCAATATTTCGAAGGTCATTACGATTGATCAATTTAAATACCTGAATTCTGACTGTTAACGAGCTTACCGTTTAATATTAATCTATATCAGCAGCGCGTACAAATTTCCAGCTAAAAACCTCGACCCGGATGGCCGAGGTTTTCGGCTTTCTTTTACGATCATAACAGAGTGCATTGAAAAGAAGAGAGTTTTTTTCCTTATCTTAGTGTCTTACCAGATTTGTAAAATAGGTAGGTACCATAAGTCCAGACCGGTGAAATATTCTGGAATTATTTACCGATGGGCAACTTAAGTTCCTTCTTCCCAGGAGTTTAAATACTTAAGCTGCTCATCGGTAAGAACGTCAATTTTGATACCCATAGCCTGCAGTTTCAAACGGGCAATTTCTGCATCAATTTCCGGTGGTACAGAATAAACCCGCTTCTCCAGCTTATCGGCATTCTTTACCATGAATTCGGCTGAGAGAGCCTGGTTGGCAAATGACATGTCCATGACCGAGGCGGGATGTCCTTCAGCTGCCGCAAGATTAATCAAACGTCCTTCAGCCAGGATGTTAATTTTCCTGCTGTCCCTGGTTTCATATTGCTCGACGAAGGGTCTGACGAGCTTGGGTTCACCCATCGCCATTTTAGCAAGCGATGGTATGTTTATCTCAACATTAAAGTGTCCGGAATTGGCAACTATCGCACCGTCTTTCATGACCTTGAAATGTTTTTCATCGATTACGTTAATATCACCAGTTACCGTGCAAAACAGGTCTCCGATCCTCGCTGCTTCCTCCATCGGCATGACCTGGAAGCCATCCATTACAGCTTCCAATGCTTTTAACGGATCCACCTCGGTGACGATGACCAACGCGCCCATGCCACGCGCCCTGGATGCAAGTCCCCGTCCACACCATCCATAACCGGCAACTATGAAACGTTTTCCAGCCAACAATACGTTGGTGGCGCGTACGATGCCATCGATCGTGGACTGGCCGGTTCCATACCGGTTATCAAAAAAGTGTTTGGTCTGAGCATCATTAACCGCTACCACCGGGAAAGTAAGCATTTTATCCGCAGCCATTGCCCTAAGCCGGATTACACCAGTTGTTGTTTCCTCAGTGCCGCCGATCACTTCGCCAAGAAGTTCCCGTCGGTTCTTATGCAACTCCGAAACAAGATCAGCTCCATCATCCATGGTCATGTTTGGTTTGTGATCGAGTGCGGCTCCGATATGCTTGTAATAGGTGACATTATTTTCACCTTTGACTGCGAAGGTGGGAATTTCGTAGATATTTACGAGTGCAGCTGCAACATCATCCTGGGTCGATAAAGGATTGGACGCGGTTAGAACCAAATCCGCCCCGCCATCATGCAAGGTTCTTGCCAGGTTGGCAGTCTCCGTGGTCACATGCAGGCAGGCAGATAGGCGGATGCCTTTTAATGGTTTTTCCTTTGAAAATCGTTCCCTGATCTGGCGAAGTACCGGCATTTCACGCTCAGCCCAATCAATGCGCCGCCGGCCTCCTTCAGCTAAATTGAGATCCTTGATGTCGTAATTGTCCATTGATATTTTTCCTTTCTATGATGACACTTGGACTTTTTTCTACCCTTTATGCAATTAAAACATCCAACTTACCCTTATCGTCGAAATGTCTCCTAAAGCGAGATACAAATTCCTGCAGGGTGTATTCTTGACTCTGCGGTCCACGCCGCTCCAGGCAGTATACAGCCGCCAACGATCCGATTTCGCCGCATAAAGTCCAGTCCCATCCATGTGCAAAGCCTGCCAGAAATCCCCCGCGGAAAGCATCACCCACACCGGTAGGATCGATGATCTCTTTTTCCGGCACTGTGGGGATGAAACACTCCTGGCCATCCGTGTACAAGTGCGCGCCATCCCTGCCTCGGGTGATCACAACCACCTTGACATGCTTCAAGATTTGTTGAAGGTTCCAGCCAGTTTTATTTGAAATCAGATCATACTCATAATCATTGCAGAACAACAAATATGCACCTTCCATATCTCTTGCCAGTTCCTGGCCTTCCAACCTCAGAACCTGCTGGCTTGGATCATAAAGATATTTGATATTCAATTCCCGACACTCAGCCGGAAATTTCTTCATCGCCTCTGGTGCGCTTGGAGATACAACCACGAGATCTGGTATTGACATCAAATTCTTAATGGATTGGGTGTCCGAGTATGCCATCGCGCCCGGGTAAAAAGAGGCTATCTGCGCGGAACCCTGGTCTGTGGTTGCAAAAAAGGATGCGGTAAATTCACCGTCGACAACCTTCATCAAACTTGTATCGATACCGTGTATTTCCAGCCAACTCCGATAGTCACCGAAGTCCTCACCAACGGTTGCCATGACCCGCGGTCGTTCGCCCAGGAGAGCCATGGTATAAGCAATGTTAGGTGCAATTCCCCCGCGCTGGCGGGACATCGAATCAACAAGGAAGGAGAGACTGACTCTTTCCAATCTTTCCGGCAGCAAATGATCCTTGAACATGCCTGGAAAGGTCATTAAATAGTCGTACGCGACTGAGCCGGTAATCAAGATATCCAAAATTTCCTCCGACCCTAAGCAGGAAAAGGCGTGGCGTTGGAACGCCACGCCGACCTTCTGTCCTCAAGGGTATATACGAACGTAAAGCTGTTAAAAGCTCAAAGCACGTTATTTTACCATTAGTATTTCACGAAATTTCTTTTTATTGTCCACGTTAAAGTCCTGAAGTCACTTCATTTATGATCAAGGCTCGGTTATGGACTCGTGACCAGCAGGTTATCAAACAGGATATCTGTTCCGGGATCATCACCGGAAGCGGCTATCATACCAATATCCCCTGATGAAAATGAATCATCCTCCAGCTCCGCCAGGAGAGTTCCGTTGACGGAGAACTGCAGCTTGTTCCCATCGCACACGACCGTGATGTGATTCTCTCCATCCACCTGGTTGATCGCGCTTGAGGATTTCAACTCCGTCATCCCGATCAGTGAAATCTCATCGGACAGCTGTTTGCTCACACCATAATAACCGTCACTTGTTATCGTGAAGAAATAAAAATTGTTCTCATCCTGGTATCTGCAGATTACTCCATATTCGTTGTTGTCCGGACCGCCTATTTTTTTGGCATCAACATCGATCTTCACATCCGTAAATGTTCTGCCAGACTCAACCCAGAAGAACCATTCCGGCTTGTCAACTTTAATCCGGTAACCGCCCTGGTCATAGTCAGTAATTCCCTCTTCATCCCGCAAGCTAAGAAAACCGCTTGCTGGATCGTCGAAGGAATCTTCCACTAACACACTTGCCTTCACCGGGGGTTCAGTCGGGATTGCTGTTGGTTCGACAATTTCATTCAGAGGTTCAGTTGTCAGAGTAGGCAGCGCCTGACAAGCAAGAGCAGTGCTCAGTAAGATGCCAAAGAGAAATAGAGGCTGCTTAAATTTCATTTCCATTCTCATCTCCACAAAATCTGAGTTGGTATTAGCTTGCGAATATTAACACCCGCTCCACGCTACTCGTTCCTCAAGACACCTGCAAGATTTTCCTCAAAGGGTGGATGAATGATGCCTCTCTCTGTAACAATCGCTGTGACCAGTCGATGCGGAGTGATGTCAAAGGCGATGTTGCGCGCCTGCGCTTCAATCGGGGCGACGCGTTCTCCCTGGAACGAAATGTCGAGAACTTCGCGAGGATCCCGTTCTTCCAAAGGGATCTGGTCTCCATCGCGAAGGCTAAGATCAATTGTGGATGTTGGCACAACTGGATACACCGGTATATTATTATCCTTCGCGGCCAGGGAAAGCATATAGGTGCCGATCTTATTGGCGACGTCACCATTGGCAGCCACCCGATCGGCACCGAAAAAAACTTTGGTAGCGTTTCCTGAACGAAGAAAATAACCCGCCATGTTGTCACTGATGATCTCATAGGAGATCCCATATTGGTCCAATTCCCAGGCAGTCAGCCTTGAACCTTGCAGGCGTGGCCGGGTCTCATCCACGAGCACATGAATTTTCTTACCCTGCTCATGAGCCATCCGGATGGCTCCGAGGGCAGTCCCCCAATCAACCGTTGCGAGTGATCCTGTGTTGCAATGGTGAATGATGACATCACCATCAGAGATCAAGCTTGAGCCATATTTTGCCATTTCAAGATTGATCGCCACATCCTCGTCTGCGATCAACTGCGCTTCTTGAAGAACTAAATTCCGCGTCTCCGATAAACCTAGAGACTCGTCCTGCGCAACCCGCACCATAATCCGATTTACAACCCAACCCGGATTAACAGCAGTTGGCCGGGCTGATACTAATTCCTCGGCTGCAGCCTGTAGATCAGATAACAGGCCTTTTCTCGATGATGAATTCGATGCAAACGCTGCCAGGGCCAGCCCAAAACCCGCTGTCGCTCCAATAGCAGGGGCTCCCCGGACGACCATATCTTTTATCGCAACGGCTATTTTTTTATAATCCGTATAAGACACGATCTCAAGCACAGCCGGTAACCGGCGTTGATCAATAAGCTTAACAACACCATTTTCCCAATATACCGTACGCATACTATTTGCCAGAAAAGAAAATGGTTGCACGCATTTCCGAGAGGCGTTTCTGTTCCCGAGTGGGAATTCTACTCACCTTTCCAAGTGCTCTGGCGCGCCAGAAAACTTCGGCAACATGCTCAATCCTTTCGAGATGATTCAAAGCATCTTCCAGATCCTTTCCAACGGTCAAGCTTCCATGCTGGCAGAGCAAAATGGCATCATGATCCCGGATCAGATCTCTAACTGCTAGGGCATCCTCTTCAGATGAAGGAGTGGCGTATTTCGTAGTCGGTACCTCTCCCAGGGTCAGCAGCACTTCAGGCAGGATATTATTGGGAAATTCCAATCCGGCAACGCTCAGGGAAGTGGCGAACACCGGGTGGGCATGGATCGCGGCATGCACATCGGGGCGTTTTTTGTATACCTCAAGATGCATTGGAGTTTCAGTGGAGGGTTTGAGCTTTGAGGTTAATTTTTGGATCACCCCTGAGAGGTCCAATATCACCAAATCCTGTTCCTGCAATCGTCCCTTTGACAGACCTGAAGGTGTGATCATTATGGAAGTCTCATTCAAGCGGATGGATATATTGCCGTCGTTGGAGACCATCAACCCGCGATCATAGCAAATCCGAGCACATTCAACGACAGCCTGTCTTAAATCCACCTCATTTAGTGAGTGACCCAACCGTTTGTCAATCATGAAGCGATTATAACCAGTTACGAAATCAAAAGAGCCAGGTTTGGAATTCCCTGGTTCTTCTGAGTCAAACAACGTAATTGAATTGATTAATGATCGGTTTGGAATTATTAACCCTATTGAGGCGGAGCATATAGCGAAACGAAGGGCGCATTCAAACCGCAGACTGAGATGTTATCAAACGAGGCTACGCTCCCTGCGGTTACTTCGTGCGGGAGTAATTCCAAGCCTATCCCACCCGCAGGCAGGGGTTTAGGATCGGTATAACTTGATCTTTGTTGACCATCGATCCAAAGTTGGACATCACCCTGGTAAAAGCTTGCCTCTAGCGTATGCCACGCGTTCGCTTTCGCTCCCTGCCCGCTAGCGACCACAATGTTTAAGGCGGGAAGAGTGAGCCGATGGATTTGGGACCCACCTGAATTGATGACAATCTGATAGCGTACATCATCAGCGTGCTGACCATCAACTTCCACGCCGTAGGTTTGCTGCCAATTAAAAGAGATTGGCCGATCGCCATCCGCGCGGAATCTGATCCGCCAGACAGAATCCGGGAATGCTTCCGATTGTAAATTTGAGCCCAGGTGTTCTCCGCTATTGTAACTTGCAACGAAATTACCTGTTTCCTCCGGATATCCTGCTACGCTCCATCCCTGCGCATGCAGGTCAATCTCTGGCCAATTCTGAGCTGTGCCATCTTGAAAATCCTCAATGTAGATGAGGGATTCACCGCTGCCGCAAGCATCCGTCAGTAATAGCCCGAACGGATCGCGAACCAACGTGATCTGAATATCGTTTTTACCCCGCTCCATATTTTGCTGGATGGACTGGTTTACATACCCCGGTGCTGAAGCTTCAATATTTACAGCATCACGGGGCAGATTCGACCAGCCATAAACACCCTGATCATTCGTTTGGACAGGCTCCTCACTCCCCGAAGCAGGATATATTAGTGTTACGCCTGCAACTGGTACACCTGATTCATCGATCACGCTAACCTCCAGGTCGTAAGGAACTGGAGTTGGTGTCGCTGTCGGAACTGGTGTCGGTGTCCATGCTGATGCGGTCATCGTGGCAGCCTGCTCAGCAGATGGACCGCAGGCGGCGAGTATAAACAACATCGGCAATGCAATCCCCATCATGTTTTTCAATTTCATTCCATTCTCCTTATTTCGGATTGACTTAGGAGAATTTTACGCGAAGTGGGTAGTCCCTAATTGTGGTATTTTCATATTAAATCAATATACCTTCCGAAGAACCAGCGCCGATGAAATAAATTCAGTCAGTCGACAGGTTTTTTATGAATGTTTTTTCAGCCTAATATTGACACTCTCCCGAGAAACCAGTATAAGGACGGGATGAAATTAATCAATAAAGCTCTCATCGTCATCCTGCTGCTCAGCCTGACGGCATGTGATCTTTCGAGCCTACCAACCATCCCACCGGGTTGGACACTGACACCTCCGACGAGCGCCACCCCAAGGCCTTCACCTAGTCCGACCATCACCGCTACTCCTGCACCTGTGATTCGGGTAGAAGATGGTGAGCAGGCTTTGTTCAATGGTGATTACCCTGGTGCGCTTATTCATTTTCAGACAGCGTTTCAGGATTCATCTGATCCTCTTGTGCAGGCGGCAGCCAAATGGGGGGAAGCGCGGGCATACTATGGTGACGAACGCTTTGATGAAGCCCTCTTGGCACTGGTAACCGTGACATCCGAATATCCTGACTCGATTCATGCACCCGCTGCATATTTTCTACTGGGTTCCTGCCAATACACGCTCGAGGAATATGAAGCAGCCGCAATGTCCTGGCAAACTTATCTGACACTCCGACCTGGCATAATCGATTCCTATATCCAGGAATTGCGCGGGGATGCTCTCTTCCTGGCTGGTAATTACCCGGATGCCCTTACAGCGTATAAAGCTGCAATCCAGTCACCGCGCCTGGATGACACAGCACTGCTTGATATCAAGGCGGCTGATACCCGCAGTAAGCTCGGTGATTACGAGGCTGCTCAGGCAGTGTATGAAGGCATCCTCGGCAGGCAGGTCAATGATTATGTCAAGGCACAAGCGGTGTATGAGCTCGGACTTACGTTGCTCGAGCAGGGAAGAAACGAGGAAGCTTTCGGTAAGTTTAGATTCGCGATGGAAAATTATCCTCTTTCCTATCATTCATATCTAGGCTTGACAAAACTGGTAGAAGCAGAAGCGGAGGTGGATGATCTCTCGCGTGGACTCGTAGATTACTTCGCCGGGCAATACGATGGTGCTCTTGCAGCATTTGACCGCTACCTCGCTGTGAACCACCTGAATGATGGAACGGTATCTTTTTATCGGGGGCTAACGCTGCGGGCATTGGGAAACCCGGAGGCCGCAGTTACAGAACTATCAAATTTTATTAGCAATTACCCCACTCATCCACGTTGGGCGGAAGCGTGGGAATACAAAGCTGAGACGGAATGGGTGGATCGCGGCTTATCAACAGTTGCCGCACAAACTTATGCAGATTTCGTCGATTTGATGCCTACCTCACCTGTGGCGCCGGATTACCTCATGCGAGCCGCTC